>Ga0180437_10000042_pt1 | contig 264332 bp, 204 predicted proteins | sample SS_ome_4_FD_132410 | JGI IMG/M metagenome (GOLD analysis project Ga0180437, IMG submission 132410) | Hypersaline lake sediment archaeal communities from the Salton Sea, California, USA - SS_3_D_1 metaG | ecosystem: Environmental > Aquatic > Non-marine Saline and Alkaline > Hypersaline >... | reverse complement strand
TCGACCTTGTAGTGCTGTTCAGTGTGCTGTTCAGTTACTTCCGTAAATGTCGTGAGCGAGGTTACCGTGCCCGTTTCGACGACGAGTGAGATCACGCCGTCGATATAGGTATAGATACCACCGCCGACGCCAGTCTCACTTGCGGTAAACACAACGTTATCGCCCGACACCGCTAGAGTAGGTCCGAAACCCTGAATGGTATCCACGACTCCTGGGAGATCGACAGACGCATCGACCAGGGTGGTCAAACTTCCGCCTGTCTCGCGGACAATAGCAGAGCCGCCCGTAACATGGGATGATCCCGAGAGCGCAAATCTATCTGTAACTGGCGATTGAAGAAGCGTACCTAGCGATCCGTTCTCTTCCAGGAAATCCCCTCGGTTAACCCAGCCGAACGCGACGTTGGAACCCGATATCGAGGGCGAAGAAATATTGAGGACGTCTCGATTACCGAACGGGATGCTTGTGCCCGGCACGGTCGTAGAAGAGTCGACGACCCGGCGAAAGCTATAGCTTTGGGCATGTAGCAGAGAACCGACGTTGATCGCCACCAGCAGCAGAAGAGCAGGCAGCACTCGTATGGATCGAATCATGATGGTGTTCATCTCTTGGAGGGGTGCAAGCAGGTGTCGCCGTTATCGCAAACGAGGAGAATCGCAGCCCCTTTCGCGGCCACCCCCGCAGTCGCCCATGTTACCTCGGCCGCGGGGGCACCACAAGCATTTGACGTGATTTGATTTGCGAATACGCCAAGCCCTGGCCTTCAGACAACCTTGGAGCGCCGGCTGAAACACGTGAAATCGCAGTACTAGACCACTGCGGTGGCACGCTCTCTCGCGGTCGCCGCAGCCACCTTCGACAACATGACGATGCCTGCGGTGAGCATCGAATCTTCACGGACCGCGATGTGGCGGCGCGACTCATCTCCCTACACCTGACCTACTTTCCTTTTTCAAAATTGGTCTCGGCGCGGCCGCGTCTTCCACGCGATTGCCAATTCGATCCGCCGACCTGAGCATCGGAAGACGAAAGTCCAGAAAGAGTCACCGGCACGCCGCGTGCCAGAAGCCGGCTGTTCCCAGGTGTGCACAAGCTGGCAACGCCAGTGAGACACAGACGCACAGGTTCTCGCGAGTTTAAAAATTGCTCAAGCAACAAAAATAGAAACGTCGACTTCAGATGACAACGGTTCCGTTTACGTAAGCTTGGCAAACATTGCGGGCACTCTTCCAGTCGATGCTCACCAACGAGTTGCACAACTTGTTTCGACTTTCTGTCGCCCTGCTGGGACTATTTGTGCTGTCGCAACCGACAGCGGCCCAGTCGCCGGCTGCGACCTGGCCGCCCGCTGTGCTACACGGTGTTAGACCAGTTTCGCACGCAATGCCGGCAACGCATGCACCGCTCGCATCCGATACCAGCTTTGCCTTGGAGCAGCTACAGCAACAGGTCAACGCACAGGCGGCGGAACTCGATCGACTCACAGGCGAGATGCAGCGTCAACGCGCACTGACCCACGGTTACGGCACCAACGCCGACGCGGACTACTTCAGCAACGAGTGGGACTACGGGCTTTGGTTTGCCACGCCCGACGACGAGTTCCGTTTCAACGTAGGCGGTCGACTCGAACAAGACTGGTTGTGGGCGGAAGTCGATCCAGACCTAGAGGCTCGCGTTGGCCGCATCGAGGACACCGTCTTTTTCCGTCGCGCCCGAATGCATATTGCTGGAACGCTCTATCGATCCGTCGACTACTATCTGGAAATTGAAACGGCAGACATTGAAGACATCGTTTACCAGGACGTGTGGGTTCAGCTCCGCGACCTGCCGGTGCTGGGGCATATTCGCGCCGGTCACCTGAAACCCCCGTTGGGGATGGAGAGCTTAACGAGCGCGAAGTTCTTGATCTTCCTCGAGCGCGACGCCGTCCACGACGCGTTCTTGCAGGAATACGATCCGGGCGTCGTGATCTGGAACTACAACGAAGAAAAATCGATGCACTGGGCGTTCGGAGTCGTCCGCTTTGATCCGGAAGAATCCGGGTTTGCCTCGGGCAATGGTAAGTACAGCGGCGTGGCTCGCGTATGCGGAGTTCCCTGGGCCACCGAGTGCGATGATTCGTTGCTTCACTTGGGAATCGCATCGCGTTACAACAACGGCGGCAATCTCGACCCGAATAGTGGATTGGAGGTCGTCCGATTTCGTGCCCGACCCGAGATCCGCAATACGCCGCGGTTCGTGGATACCGGGCCGATGGAAGCCTCGGGTGTGACATTTGTCGGCGGAGAGTTAGCCTTCAAACATCGCGCGCTACTCATGCAAAGCGAGTATATCTACACGCAAGTCCACGATGCTTCGGTCGCCGGTGGCGGTCCGTATCTCGGCTCCGCCCAGTTCGATGGATACTACTTTCTGCTCGCCTACCTGCTCACGGGCGAGCAGAGAAACTACAGTCGTGCGAACGGAACCTTCGCGCGGCTGGTACCGGCCGACAACGTTCACCCAGGCGAAGGCGGGTTCTGGCTATTTCAAGGTGCCTGGGAACTGGCGAGTCGCTACTCCAACGTCAACCTGAACGATCCCGGTGTCGACGGCGGACGACTGCAAACCGTGACGACCGGTCTGACGTGGTACCTGAACCCGAACGTGAAGATCCAGCTCAACCATATCTGGGCGCGTAGTGTGGTCCCCAGCACCACGGAGAACGGCGAATCGAATCTCTTCGGCCTGCGGTTCCACGCCGCGTTTTAGATCACGTCACAGGGCGAGGGTGTCGTTAGCGACGCGTGTTACGCAATCCGGCGTCGCCAGCCGTAGAACGCAAACCCAAGCAAGCCCAGCACGGCCATCGCGTAGGTACTCGGCTCCGGGACGACGTTGTCAGCTGTAATCGCCATACGAAAGCCGATGTTACTGGCCTCGCTATACGTCGTGTAGTTACTCCGGGTTTGCGCATCCTGATATCCATCGCCGTTGACCCATGAACCGCCTCGCGTAACACAATCCGCTGCATTGATCGGAGACTCCGTAAACTCCCATACATTGCCGCTCTGATCGAACGTCCCATAGGGACTAGCCGATAAACTGTAGGCACCGACGTCCGTCAAGGGATAACTGTGAGACCCCGTCGTATAGTCGCCACCGTCGTACATGTTGACTGAGTTGCCAGTGTCGGCTGATGGTAGGTTGTTGTCCGGAGTCGTATCGGTCCCCGTCGCGAAGTCGTAGTAGGTGTCCGTGTCCCCGTCGTAATAGGCCGCCTTATACCACTCATTCTCCGTCGGCAGATAAAACGTACCGGCACCCAGTGTCGCGTGATCCGGAATGGTCACCACACCGGAGTTCGCTCCACCACCTGTAATCGTGTAGGCGCCGCTTTCCGTGGTTCCGCTGTTTAGCCAGTTGGCGAAGCGGATCGTATCGAACCAGGACACGAAATTCACCGGTTTGTTGGCATAGGTGTAGTCGCTTCCACCCGGTCCCTGTCCCACGGCGTTCGCTTTAACGACATACGAAAACGTACCAGGCGAACCGAGACGAGTGATTCCGCCGCGGGTATCAGCATTCATGCTTGAGTTGTACAGCTTGAAGGGATCGCTGGCGGCCACATCGTTAAGGAACTCCACGTACTGTGCATTGGTAACCGTGGTTTTACTGATGCGGCATTCATAATCGACACCGCCGTAGCCAGCCCAGTTTAGCGCGTCACCGCCATTGCCAACGTCGCCGACTGTGGCCCAATCGAAGGTCACAGCCTGGCCGCTCACGGGCAGCAAACAAACGGCCAAGACTAGAGTGATGGTCGCGAGATTCCTGATCGTCATTGCGTTTTGTCCTTGGTTGTTGTGCCCAGTTGTCTAGCTATCTCGTCACCTGGTCGGCAAAACAGAAAAGCTGCCAGGAACCTCGACGAAGCTATCGCTTCGCGTGGGAGATTCCAGACAGCTTTTCTGTTGGCCGATTGGCAAGCCCCTTGATAGATGTTAATAACCCACATTCTCCACCAGATTAGTAGGAGTTTCAACCAATTTTCCCCCAGCAAATAAGGCGATCTAATAGCAGGGGCGCAATAGGCCCCGGCGTGCCGGTCCATAGGCCTTAACTGCTTTGGTGCAAATCAATTCGAGGCATATTGAACGTGCTTCAAAGGGCTCAAATTCGCACCCACCTACTCGCTGCGCAGAATCTTCTCCATCGCCTTTCCCTTGGCGAGTTCGTCGACCAGTTTGTCGAGGTACCGAATCTCGCGCATGATCGGTTCTTCAATCTCTTCCACGCGAACACCACATACGACCCCTTTGATCAACGTTCGAGCCGGATTCGGCTTGGGTGCCTCGGCAAAAAACGTTTCCACGTCGATGTCGCTCTTGAGAACTTTCTTTAGCTGAGGCTTGCTGTAGCCAGTCAGCCAGCAAATGACCTGGTCCACCTCGGCCTGGGTACGTTCCTTCTTCTCCGCCTTGTCGACAAGGCATGAATAGAAGGCATGAATAGACGGTGGCGAAGTCCATTTTGTAGATCTTGTGCTTTGTCATGGCTGTTCTTTTCTGCTGGATACGTTGAGGGACAAAGCAGTATTGCCTTGCGTGAGCGGCCATCCAAATAAATGAACAAGGCCGAGATATATGAACAGGGCCGAGAAACAGCGATGGTCAAAATCGGCCGCGGTCGCCATCACCGACGCGTTTTAGTTGGATGCCGTTAGCTACCCGGGTCGACACCACCCGGGGCACGAAGACGCCGGCGACGCAGCAAGCAATATTTGTTAGGCGGGAATGCCGGAGTGAAGCTCGAATGGAGTTGTCGTTCCGTAGCCCTCGTCCGCAGCCACCATTACTGAGATGGAGCATTCAACCTCACCGAGAGATTGCCACAGCGATTGCAACCATTTTGCGGCGCAATCAACGACAAGGTCATTAACAGGGTAATCGACATCGAACGGATCGATAATCGGGATTGGCGGTTCCACTCCTGTCTCGGTGTACTTTGCATCAAAGAGGTCTGCATGCGAGTCGATAGCCTTGTTGATGACGTACAAATCAGGGCCATCGACGGATGCGCGGATTGTAAAGAAGCCGTCTTCATCCTGGGACGGGAAAACCACAAGGTCTAGTCGCGTCGCGCGGTCCGGAAGGGATGCAAGCAGCCCTTGCAGTTGTTGGCGTGCCGAATCCGAATGGTGGGCAAGCGTCGAGGATAATTCAGCCACAAACTCTGATTCGTTCATCGTTCGCCCAACGGAGTTCTAGTCGTCGTGTCCACAAGAAGGGGAACCCGTTTTGCCCTCACTTGCGCGTGAATGGCGAGTGCCAATCGTTAGATTTCCATTCTGCCCATCGCTTCAAGGAAAGGCAAGCCATTTTCGCCGGCCTTATCTGCTTGGGGCGACACCACCCGGAGCACGAAGCGGAAGGCGGAAATCCACTGAGGTCGCCATCACCCGCGCAGGCTAGCAACGAACGAGTTGTTGCAATCTACTGCACTGGCGTGCTGCGATGCCTTCGCCTGCCGTAAAGACCGAGGCCCAACACTGCGATTAGGGCCATCGCGTAGGTCGAGGGCTCGGGGACCGCAGAGACCGGGACGCTCAAAGGTTCACTGATTGCGTAGAGCGCGAGTATGTTGTCGGGCGAGAAGAACGTTCCCTCCGTCCAAAGCGACGTGGTGTGAGTATTTACGCCGGCACCGACGACGGGTGGAACGGTGCTTCCCAAATAGAGGTTGCCCGGGTTCCCTGCGCCGCCCTTTAAGCCATTACCGAGCGTGCCCGTCCATACGTGGTCTTCCGTGTGTATGCCACCGTATTGTGTCTTGTTAAGCGTATTCAAAAGGAAACCGTCCCACATATCTGCCGATCCGGTAGCTACCAGCGTTGTCCCGTCGGTCAGATAAACGGGGCCGCTTATCGGAGCGTTGTCGATTGCGTCCACCGTCGCGGTAGACGCAATCGCAAGATACTCGACTCCTAAATCGGTTCCCGTGATCGCCGGACTTAGTGCCGCTTGCGCTTGAACAAAGTCGTTGTAGTCGTCGATGTCGGAGCTGGTCGCGTCGCGTCCGCCAGACGTCACGAACACCAAGTGGTAAGTGTCGCCCGGGTTCAATCCGACGGGAACAATCACCGCCTGGGCGGCCGAGGCGAACATGAGGAACGTCGCGGCTGCTACCACCGCGAGCGAGGAGTTGATGGAGAGTTTCTTCATGGGGTGTCCGTTTGGTTCGTTCAGTTGTGTGTTGACGTTTTCACGTGATCGCGGGCGGCTAAAAGTATTTATTGAGATGCTCATGTCAATGTTGCGATTGTCATCCGAACGCAGCCAACAAAAAAACTGCCAGGATCCTCACCGAAAACACAGCCGCATGAGCGACGATGCAGAGGAGTGTCCGGGCAGCTTTTTAAGTGGCGTAATTAGCAATACCAAACGTCTGTAGTTCTATAGCCATTGTGACTACAGAGAGGGGCGAGTCAACTAGTTTGCGGCCAATCTCCCTTGGGTTCGACAGGCGTGCGTGCGATACACCCCAGAGATTCTGAATGGCTCAAATCTCCGAAGTTCTACCACCGAGAAGATCCTGCCCTGAAACGAACCCGACGCCTCTCTACCCCAAAATCGGTTTCACCACCCGGGCTGGTTCGACGCCGGTAAGCCGCACATCGAGGCCTTGAAACGGAGCCGAAAAGCGTCGGTGATCGATGCCGAGTTGGTGCAGCATCGTGGCGTGCAGGTCGCGAACGTGCACCACGTCTTCCACCGAGTTGTAGCCCAGCTCGTCGGTCGCTCCGTAAGAAATGCCACCGCGAACCCCGCCCCCGGCCATCCACATCGAGAACGCCTTCATATGATGGTCGCGGCCCGGCGAACGGCTGTTGCCTTGCGACATCGGCGTGCGGCCGAACTCGCCGCCCCAGATTACCAGCGTGTCTTCCAACATGCCGCGCTGCTTCAGATCGGTGATCAATGCCCACGTGGCACGATCGGTCAGCCCGCAACAGGTATCCATGTGCTTCACGATTCCGTCGTGATGATCCCAACCGCGATGGTAAAGATGAATGAATCGCACTCCCCGTTCCGCCAGGCGGCGAGCCAACAGACAGTTGGAGGCGTAGGAGCCGTCGCCTGGCGTGGCGCCATACATATCCATCACCGACTGCGGTTCGTCGGAAACGTCCATCAGCTCTGGCACCGAAGTCTGCATGCGGAAGGCCATCTCATAGGCCGCAATCCGTGTGTCGATCTCAGGGTTGGCAATCGTCTCATTTCGATGGCGATTCAAAGCACCGATCGTGTCGACGACATCGGCTTGCTGCTCACGTGAAACGCCGGCTGGGTTGCCGACATAGTGAACCGGGTCGCCGGCCGAATTGAACTCCACGCCCTGGTAGCGACTCGGCAGAAAACCGGCCGACCACTGACGCGAGGCAATCGGCTGCGGGTTGCGACCGCCGACACTGGTGAGCACGACGAAGCCAGGCAACTCGTCACTCTCGCTGCCGAGCCCGTAGTTGATCCACGACCCCATCGACGGGCGACCGCTGATCGCCGTGCCGGTGTTCATGAAGGTATGAGCCGGATCGTGATTGATTTGCTCGGTGACCAGCGACTTGATGATGCAAATATCATCGGCCATGCGACCGTGATAGGGAAGGAAGTCGCTAATCGTCTGCCCGTTCTGACCGTACTTGCCAAAGCGAACGAGCGGCCCCTGAATCTTAAGCTTCTGCCCCTGCAGCTGGGCGATGGGCTGACCTTTGGTGTACGACTCCGGCATCGGCTGCCCATCGTGCTCAACGAGCTTGGGCTTGAAGTCGAATGTTTCTAGATGCGACGGTCCGCCCGCCATGCAGAGGAAGATCACTCGCTTCGCCTTGGCCGGCAGATGCGGGAAGCCAGCCCGGGCGATGTCGTTGCGCGCTGCGGGCTTGTCGGTGCCAGCAGCGGCGTCGCGAGCCAACAAAGACGAGAGCGCCAAGGAACCAACGCCGACGCCACCTTGGGCCAAGAAGGTCCGTCGCTTGAGCTGCGTTGCCAGGCGTTCTTGTGCTGCGTGAAAATCTTTCATCGTGGTCTGCTCATTCCGCATGCGGTCGAATGGGTGCCACCGGTAGCTTGCTACCAGTGTTTGATCGTCTATCTAGTTCCGCGAAATCGCCTCGTTCAGGTTGAAGATCGCACGGGCGACCGAAGTCCAGCTGGCCAGTTCCGCCGCGTCGATGTCGTCTGATCGCTCGGCCAGGCCCACCGACAATAGCTTTTCGGCGGCCGCCGGGTTCTTCGTAAAGTTGGCTCGCGACTGCTCAAGCAGCCGGGCGAGCAAATTCGCCTCGACCTTGTCGGGTAAACGCGACACCGTCTTCCGAAACGCGAATTCGATTCGCCGCTCAGTCGTATCACCACCCTCGCGAATGATTCGCTCCGCAAACACGCGAGCCGCTTCGACAAAGGTCGGATCGTTCAAGAGCACCAACGCACTGAGCGGCGTGTTCGATCGGGGGCGTTCGGCCGTACACTCTTCACGGCTGGGGGCGTCCATCGCCTTGAGCGCCGGGTGCAGGAACATTCGCTGCCAGTGCATGTAAACGCCGCGTCGCCATTGCCGCTGGTCGTTGTGCTGATAGTAACGCCGCTGAGGGAAGTTGAGGTGGCGGTAGTAGCCTGCCGGTTGATACGGCTTCACGCTCGCCCCGCCCAGATCCTTAACCAATAGCCCACTGATCGAAAGCGCCGTGTCTCGCACCGACTCGGCCGGCAGGCGATAGCGAGACTGCCGTGCGAACAGTTGGTTGTAAGGATCGCGGGCCAAGAGTCCTGCGCCGGCGACCGAGGACTGTCGATACGCGCGACTCATGACCAGCAGCTTGACCATGTGCTTGATGTCCCAACCACTCTCGGCGAACTCGATCGCCAGATTGTCGAGCAACTCGGGATGCACCGGCGGCTGGCCCTGACCACCAAAGTCGTCGAGCACCTTGGCGATTCCCGTTCCGAAGAACAGGTACCAGAAACGATTGACCTGCACGCGGGCCGTTAGCTTTCCGACACCGGTGTCCATATCAAACAGCCAGTGCGCCAGGTCGAGGCGATTGAGCCGCGGCTTCTGGTCGGTTGCGTCCTGCTCGTTCGCGGTAGACGGCGCGTCTGTCTCTTCTGCAGCCAAAAATTCCGGCACGGCCGGCTCCACAATCGGCCCGCTGTCGTCGAGCCAGTTTCCTCGCGGCAAGACGCGAATCGTGCGAGGTTTGACCGGCACGGTGACCATGATCGCCCGTTTGGCGGCGGCCAGTTGATCGCGCTGCTGTTTGGCGCCCGCCAGCTGCTTCTGCAATTGCTCCGTGCTGCCGATCTTGGCCGGGGCACCCGTATTACCGGTGGCCAGCTTCTGCTCGAGCTGTGCGATCTGTTCATCGAGCTGCGCGAGCCGCTCCCGTTCGCGACGGGTGTGCACCTTGATCTCCGGCAGTCGCCGCGTCGGCACTGCATTGGTCGCGTTGGTGAAGTGTGAGGTCTCATCGATATCCGAGAAGAAGGCGACCAGCGAATAGAAGTCCTTCATTGTGTAAGGGTCGTACTTGTGGTCGTGGCACTGAGCACAGCCCACGGTGCCGCCGAGCCAGACGCCCGAAAAGTTCCGCACCCGATCGGCCGCGTAAATGGCCAGGTATTCTTTGGCCTGCACGCCACCTTCATGTGAAGTCTGCAACATACGGTTGTAGCCGGAGGCGATCTTATCGTCGATCGTCGAATTGGGCAGCAAGTCGCCTGCCAGTTGCTCGGCAGTAAAACGATCAAACGGTTTGTTGTCGTTGAACGAGTCGATCACGTAGTCGCGATAGGGCGAAATGTTGTGATCCTGGTCGCCGTGGTAGCCAACCGTATCGGCATAGCGAACCAGGTCGAGCCAGTACATGGCCATTCGCTCGCCAAAGTGAGGTGAGGCCAGCAGCTCGTCGACTAGGCGCTCGTACGCCTGGGGATCGTCGCTCTTCACAAACGCTTCCACCTGCTGCGGCGTCGGCGGAAGACCAAGGATGTCGAAATAGAGTCGGCGAACGAGGGTTACCCGATCGGTATCTTCGGCCGGCGTCAACCTCTCCGCCTTGAGCCGTTTGAGAACGAACTTGTCGATCCAGTTCCGACTCCAGCGATCGTCGGCGATGGTCGGCACCTCGTGCTGCTCTGGCGGGACATAGGCCCAATGCTGTTGCCACACGGCTCCTTCATCGATCCAGCGCTTTAGCAGCTCGATCTCTTCGGCAGAAAGTTTCTTACCAGACTCGACCGGCGGCATGCGTTCGTCTTCATCCTCGGCCAAGATGCGTTCGATCAGCAGGCTCGCCTCAGCGTCGCCTTCCACGACGGCCGGCTCTCCAGTCTCCTCGCCGAGCAATCCCTCGTGGGTATCGAGCCGCAGATCGGCCCCGCGATTTTCTTCTTCCGGCCCATGACAGAAGAAGCACTTGTCGGACAGGATCGGGCGAATATCGCGATTGAAATCGATCGGTGCCGGGTCGGCAGCATTCGCAACCAGCGGCAGAAGACCGATGAGCATCACCAAGGATGCTAACGAGGCCAGCCGCCGCAGCGGAGCAATGAGACGGTTCCAATAATGGTGTCGACAACTATGCGTCATGGTGAGATCGCTTCACGGCGGGACCATCGCGTCGGCACGGGGCACCGCCTGGATCGGTGCGGAATGTCGTGCAAGGCGGCGCGAACAGGGCGGAATGAGTCGGGGAGGGAGTGGGATTCGCACTGCCGACTTTCCACTAAGAACAAGCGGCGAGGGGCGGACGCGAACGTGCCTTAATGATACCTGGGCCAGTGTCGGCCGAGCAAGCGACAGAGCAGCGCACGTGAGCCCCTCAGAGGCCTTCTTAAGCCCCTTCGATGTGCCCCCCAGCACACCGTTTTGATCGCCGTACATGCCGCTCTCTGGCCGTTGGACGCGGTCGCCGGTAAACCACGCATTCGGACTGTGCGATCCCGCTCTCCGGTGGCCGACCAGGCAATTCCACCCCCGGTTTTTTGCGTGTAGCATAGTGGTATGAAACTACCACTTTTGCGAGCTTCGCTCGCCACGCTCAGTTCTGTTTTCGCCCTCGGATCGGCTCTTTCGGCCCCAGCCGGTGAGGTCGATTATGCCCGTGATATCCAACCGATCCTGGCCGAAAAGTGCACGCACTGCCACGGTCCAGACGAAGCCGATCGAGGAGCCGATCTGCGGCTCGACGTTCGTGAGAGTGCCCTCGAGGCCGAGGCGATCGTCCCCGGTGACCCAGACGCGAGCGAGTTGATCCGCCGCATTCTCTCCGACGATCCCGACGAGGTCATGCCGCCGCCGGAACACAAGAAACCGGTCACCAAAGCGGAAGCGGAACTGCTGAAGAAATGGATCGCCGACGGGGCCGAATACCAAGACCACTGGGCCTTCACCGAACCGGTCCGCTATGAAGTACCGCAGGGCGAGCACGTCGTGGACTCCTTTGTTCACACCAAGCTCAAGACGGAAAAGCTGGCCCCCGCACCGGAAGCCAAGCGGACCGCCCTGCTGCGGCGACTCTCGCTCGATCTGACCGGATTGCCACCGACACTCCAAGAGGTCGATGCCTTCTTAGCCGATAAATCGCCCGACGCCTACGAGAAGCAAGTCGAACGCCTGCTCGCATCGCCCCACTATGGCGAACGCTGGGCCCGCTGGTGGCTCGATGCAGCTCGCTATGCCGACAGCGACGGCTACGAAAAGGACTTGCCGCGGCAACAGTGGGCCTGGCGTGATTGGGTCATCAAGGCCTTCAACCGCGACCTGCCTTACGATCAGTTCATCATCCAACAGATTGCGGGCGATCTGTTGCCCAACGCTGGACAAGACGAGCGGGTCGCCACCGGGTTCCTGCGCAACTCGATGGTCAACGAAGAAGGGGCCATCATCCCGGAAGAGTTCCGCATCGAGGGTCTCGTCGATCGCATCGACTGCGTCGGCAAGGCGGTCCTCGGCATGTCGCTCTCTTGCGGCCAGTGCCACGACCACAAGTACGACCCCTTCACGCAAAAAGAGTATTACCAGATCTTTGCCTATCTGAATAACAACTACGAGTCGGTCTCCAAGGTCTATTCGCCCGACCACCTCAGCCAGATGGAGAAGATCGAGAAACAAGTCGCCGAGCAGGAGACCAAGCTCAAGGAGACTGTCGAAGACTGGCAGAAGAAGCTCAGCGAATGGACAACGGCTGAAGCCGCCAAGCTGGCAGGTCAGTCGTGGACCATGATCCGCCCCCATAGTGCCGAAGTTCCTGACGGCATCTGTCATCCGGAACTGCTCGATGATGGCACCGTACTGAACCTCGGCTTCCGCCCGACGGCGACCGTGTTGACGGTGCTCATCGATACCAAAGAGACCGACATGACGGCCCTCAAGCTGGAGGCCCTCCGTCACGGCGACCTGATCTTCGGCGGCCCCGGTCGAAATCACCAGGGCTGCTTCGCGATCAGTGAGATGTCGGTCGACGCGGCCCCGCTTTCCGATCCGGAGAAATACGAGCGTTTGAAGATCGTTAGCACCACGGCCGATGTGGCTAAGAACGAAGGGCTAATCGAAAAATTCTTCCGCCACAACAGCGAAGATCGTCGCATCGTCGGCGGGGCCAAGTTCCTCACCGATGGCGATCACAAGACCGCCTGGTATCCCGATCGCGGTCCTCGATTCCGTAACGAAGAGAGTGAAGCGGTGTTGCGATTCGAGAAGCCGGTCTCGCACGAAGGCGGCACCCGCCTGAAGGTCAAAATGGCCTTCCGCCACGGTGGTGGCGACGCCCACGGTCGCAAGAACAACTTCATCGGACGCTTCCGGATGAGCGTCTCGTCCGACAAAGAAGCGAAAGCGGCCGAGGTGCCGGCGGAAGTCCGTCGCGCACTCGCCAAGACCGACGCCGAGCGGACCGACGAAGACCGTCGCTTCCTGCTCCGCCAATGGGCTCGCAGTGACGAAAAGGGCAAGGCGTTCGCCAACAAGATCAACGATCTTTACAACAACTGGCCCGAAGGCGACTCGGTACTCAACATGGCCGATCGCAAGCCGGAACACCGTCGTAAGACTTATCTCTTCGAGCGTGGCAACTGGCAGAAGCAGACCGACGAAGTCACGGCCGGCGTTCCGGCCGCCTTCCATCCGTTACCAGCCAATGCCCCGCCGAACCGTCTCACCTTCGCTCGCTGGCTGGTCGACCGTCGCTCGCCGATGACCGCCCGCGTGATCGTCAATCGCGTCTGGCAGGCTTACTTCGGTGCCGGCCTGGTGGCCACGAGTGAAGATGTCGGCGTGCGAGCGGAACTTCCGACGCATCCGAGGTTGCTCGACACACTGGCCGTGGAGTTGATGGAACCGACCCTCTCCACGAGCGCAGGCGAACCGCCGGCATCTTGGAGCCTGAAGCACTTGCACCGGCTGATCGTGACCAGTGCAACCTACAAGCAATCGTCGCGAGCGAGCAAGAAGATGCTCGAGCGAGATCCTAAGAACCAGCTCTTGGCTCGCGGCCCCCGCGTACGTGGCAATGCCGAAATGGTTCGCGACATCGCGCTGACTGCTTCTGGCCTGCTCAATCGTGACATCGGCGGACCGAGCATCTTCCCGCCTGTACCCGAAGGCCTGTTTGACTTGAGCTTCGTGCACGTCGACTTCTGGAAGACCGCCACCGGGCCCGATCGCTACCGGCGTTCGCTATACGTCTTCCGTCGGCGTTCGATTCCCGACCCAGTCATGGCCAACTTCGACGCTCCCACCGGCGACATCTCCTGTGTCCGACGGGTTCAATCGAATACGCCCATCGCGGCCCTCACCGGGCTCAACGCCACGATCTTTACCGAAGCGGCCCAGGCCCTGTCCTTGCGGCTGCTGCGTGAAGGGGGTGCCAGCGACGCGGAACGAATCGCCTACGGATTCCGACTCTGCACGACTCGTGAGCCGAACGAGACTGAAGCAAAGATGATTACCAGCCTGCTGGAGAAAACCCGCCAGCGACTTGCCGCCGGTGAACTCAAAGCGGCCGACATCGCCTTCAATGAGTTCAGCAAGCCCGGCGACCTACCAGGCAACGCCACGCCGAACGAAGCGGCCGCTTGGACCGTGATCGCTCGGGTGCTTTTGAACCTCGACGCGACCCTTTCCAAGGGCTAACGACAACCACGCTCGACGTGAACGCTCGAGCCTTTTGCTACGTAGAACATAATCCCACCCATCCGCATCCCCCCGCGGTACGAACGAGACGAAGAGAGACACGGTATGAACGACGAAATCCGTAGAGAATACGCCAAGGGACTTTCGCGACGCTGGTTCCTCGGGCAGTGTGGTGTCGGCATGGGCTCGCTGGCCCTGCAGTCGCTGCTCCAGTCGGAAGCCTCTGCCGCCGCGCCGGCAGCGAATCCGCTCGCCCCGCGTCAGCCGCACTTCGCCCCTAAGGCGAAGCGGGTTATCTACATGTTCCACGCCGGTGCTCCTAGTCACCTCGACTTGTTCGACTACAAGCCGGAACTGGAAAAGTGGAGCGGCAAGAAACCGCCAGCGGAACTGCTCAAGGGCTACCGGGCCGCTTTTATCAAGCCGGACTCGGCGCTCTTGGGCCCCAAATTCAAGTTCAAGAAGTTCGGGCAAGCCGGCATGGACCTGGCGGCCGAGCTGCTCCCCCACACGGCCAATGTAGCGGACGATCTCTGCTTCATCCGCACCATGCAGACCGACGCGGTCAATCACGCCCCCGCTCAGATTCTCATGAATACCGGTTCGCAAATTCTCGGCCGGCCCAGCTTCGGTGCCTGGTCGCTCTACGGGCTCGGTAGCGAGGCGACCGACCTGCCTGGCTACACCGTGCTGAGTTCCGGCAACGGCACCAGCGGCGGCGCGTCGAATTGGGGATGTGGCTTCCTGCCAACCATGTACGCGGGCGTTCCGTTCCGCAGCAGCGGTGATCCGATCCTGTACCTCTCCAACCCCAAGGGCATCGACGCCAAGACGCAACGCGACTCGCTCGACACACTCAAAGCGCTCAACGAACAGCAGCTGGGCGAATATGGCGATCCGGAAATCCAAGCTCGCATCAACTCCTATGAGCTGGCCTACCGCATGCAGACGAGCGGGCCGGAGCTGATGGACCTTTCGCAAGAGACGCCCGAGACACTCAAGATGTACGGTCTCGACCCCAAGGATCCGAAGCCGGGCTACGGCAAGAACTGCCTGTTGGCTCGCCGGCTGATCGAACGTGGCTGCCGCTTTGTGCAGCTGTTCCATGAAGCCTGGGATCACCATGGCGGACTGACCAGCGGACTCAAGGGCCGCTGCCGCGACACCGATCAACCGAGTGCCGCGCTCGTTCGCGACCTCAAGCAACGCGGCCTGCTGGAAGATACGATCGTCATCTGGGGTGGTGAGTTTGGCCGCACGCCGATGGTCCAAGGTGGCGGGGCCGACGGTCGCGATCACCACAACCGCAGCTTCACGATGTGGCTGGCCGGTGGCGGTATCAAAGCGGGTCATGTGCATGGCGAGACCGACGAGTTCGGCTTCAACGTGGCCAGCGACCCGGTCCACGTCAACGACCTGCACGCCACGCTGCTACACCTGTTGGGCTTCGACCACACGCGTCTCACCTACCGCTCGCAAGGTCGCGACTTCCGCCTCACCGATATCCATGGCCACCTGGTCAAGGGCATCATGGCGTAATTTGTTCGCTGGCGAAGAATGACGTCGACGGAGGGCATCGTGCGAACTTGTTCGGCTTGGACGACGCCCCTTGAATGAAAAGCCGCGTCACCTGGGAAGGGAATCGCTCCGCAATCAATACATGCTCAAGCCAGCGAATGAACATGTTTCTCTGAAGCCGATCGTGGGGCGGTTCTGCATAGCGTTCTTCGTCGCCGCGATATCGCTCGCAATCATCTTGGTCGTTCTCTACCGCCAAGACGTGGAGCACCAACGCAGCCTGCTCGATGGCCAGGGGCAGCACGTTCTCAATCTGCAAGAAGAACTGCTATCGCTTGAGCTGCGGACCGTGGCGTCCGACCTGCGTTACCTTGCCTCGCAGCAGCCGCTGCGCGAGTTCGTAGCCGGCAACGAAGCGGCCGCCGAATCGGTCCAGCGTGAGTACGTCAATTTCGCGATCGAGAAAGGCATCTACGACCAGATCCGCTGCCTTGACCTTGCCGGGCAAGAGATCGTCCGCGTGAACTACTCCGGCGGCACGGCCCAGATCGTACCCCAGGGCGACCTGCAGTCGAAAGCAACACGCTATTACTATCAGCAGGCCCGCTCCCTCGAATCGACCGATATTTTCGTTTCCACATTTGATCTCAACGTCGAACGTGGCGAAATCGAAAAACCGATCAAGCCGGTGATCCGATTTGTTACCCCCGTCGTTGATAAATCGAAAGAGAAGCGCGGCTTCCTCGTGTTGAATTTCCTCGGAGCCCGCCTGCTATCGCAACTCAAAGGCCTCGCGGGCAGTTTCGATGGCGAAACGATGCTCCTCAATGCTGAAGGGGAATATCTGCTCGCTTCGCACGCCGAACACGAATGGGGTTGGCTACTCGGACACAATCACCGATTTCGCGACGACTATCCAGAAGTCTGGCGACAACTGCGGGACCAATCGAGCGCGACGATCGAAGCCGGCGGAGAGACGTTCCATGTCCGGCGTGTATCGCTGGGGATAACTTCTCCCGAATCCCATGACGACATCGCCACCGCCACGAAACAGGCAAGTGACGACTCGCTGATTCTCGTGGCCCGAGTTTCTTCCGCGATTGCCCGCGATCGTTCCGCGCCGTTGCTCCATAAGCTGCTCTACCTGACCGTGGCCGTGATGATCGTGATCTCGCTGCTCTGCTACTACTGGGCGCGAACGAGTGTGTTTCGCCGATATCACGAGCGTCAGATTGCCGATTCCGAGCGTCGGCTACGCCAGCTTTCCAGCCAGCTTCTGGCCGCCCAGGAGACCGAACGGCGCAACCTGTCGCGTGATCTGCACGACGAAATCGGGCAGCAAGCTACCGCCATTAGTCTCGACCTGCAATCGCTCAAACGCATGAAAGATGACGCATCGGCCGATGGGCTTCTCGACCGGACCATCGAGGAAACGAACAAACTGCTTGAAAGCCTGCACGAAGTCGCCCGCCAAGTCCGCCCGCGAGTACTCGACGACCTGGGCCTTCATGACGCCGTCGAAAGCCTGTTATCGGAGTTCGAGCACCGCAAGGGAGTCGTGGTCGAATCGGAACTGCACTTCTCGCGTGATCGAATTCCATCGACCATCGGCGAGAACGTATTCCGCATTATCCAGGAAGCACTCGCTAACGTGGCCACACATGCCCAGACAAACCGAGCTCAGGTCAATTTGCAAACCGATCAGCGTTCGCTACGCTTGTCCGTGCGTGATGAAGGCATTGGATTCGACGTGTCCAGCGTCAAGGATTCCGCTCGACTCGGTCTCTTAGGCATGCAAGAACGCGTGGAACTTCTGGACGGACATTTCAACCTGGAATCTTCCCCGGGTGCCGGAACGCGAATCGATATCGAAATACCACTTCCGGCCGACGAATCATCCAACGGATAGACGCAAGATCGATGGACAATCAGAATCTGATCCGAGTCGTGTTAGCCGATGACCATCAAATGGTCCGCGAGGCACTTGCGCGGGTCTTGCAACAAAGCGGCAACATCGACATCGCAGCCCAGGCCGGCAACGGGGCCGAGGCAGTTAAAGCCGTTCGCGAATCGCAACCCGAGCTGATCGTACTCGACTATTCGATGCCCGACCAGGACGCCCCCAATCTGATTGAACGACTCCTGCGAATTTCTCCGGAACTGAAGATCCTTGTGCTGACCGTCCACGAGAACATTCATTACGCCGTGCGAGCTTTGGAATCGGGAGCCCACGGTTATCTCATCAAGTCGGCCGCCGTCGAGGAACTGCTCGACGCGATCGAAGCAGTCAGAGATGGCAAAATCTATCTCTCCTCTCGAGTGTCGGACGACGTGCTCTCCCACCTCCGCCAACCAAAACGACAGCGGGTCGGGCTGGAATCACTCTCACCGCGCGAGTCCGATCTGCTCAAGCTATTGGGGGCTGGTGAAAGCCTGCAACAGTGTGCCGAGCGGATGAAGATCAGCACCAGCACCGCTTCGACCTACCGCTCGCGCATCATGGAGAAACTCAACCTCCGAAACACGGCGGAATTAATCCGTTTCGCGCTCGAACACAACCTCAGTGACTGAATTGACTTACGAGTCGCGACCTGCGAACAGCAACCTACGAACGGGGCCTTGCTCGCGCAGCTGAATTTGTAGGATTTCAGCTACAAGCATTTCAGGCCAAAAGCGACAGGCAATCCAGGCCATTTGGACTTAGGATCGAGAAGTAACTTAAGTGTTTCTTCTCCCAGTCCTTTGTCACCCCGAGCCGCGGATTATCGAACATGGCATCCTCTTCAGAGATCGCTGGTCGTTCTCCTCTGTTTCTTCGAGTGACGTTAGGGCTGGTCTACTTCCATTTTGGCCTGCTCAAATTCTTCCCCGATTTGAGCCCGGCAGAACTGCTGGCGACGCAAACCGTGATGGCCCTTTCCGGCCACTTGCTCGATGCCCATGGCGCGCTGATCTGCCTGGCCCTAATGGAAATCGCCTTGGGCATCGGGTTCATCTTCAACCTATTCCCGCGAATCACGTTCGCACTTTTTATCTTCCATATGTGCGGCACGTTCGCGCCGCTCTTCGTGCTGCCTGAGTTCACATTCAAGATCGCTCCCTTCGCCTTCAATATCGAAGGGCAGTACATCTTCAAGAACATTGTCTTCGTCGCGGCAGGATGGACCGTTCTCTATCCGCACGTGTTCCGCCGCGATTCTAATCCGGCGGCAGCGTCAGAAGACCAATCCTCCGCCACGAGCGAACGTGAAGCGAAATTCATTGACCGCCTTTCTACTCCCACGAGTGCCTCCCATGATGAAACCGTTCTGGTATAAAATTGCTGCCGCCCTCTGTTTAATCGGCCTTACCATCGGAATTAAGGTCGCCTACGACCAGTACGCCGACACGGGACTCAGCCGTGTACCTGGGCAACAACAGGGCTACCTCGAAGCGGCCGCCTATGGCGCCACCGAGGTAACCGCGCGGCCTGTTTCGCACCGCCGAGAAGTGACGGAGGTCCCTCCGTTCAAGAAGGACGGACTGCTGCTCTATCCTTCGATCACCAAAGGAATGCGAACGCCGTTTGATCTCTGGCGGTACTATGGGCGCGGCGTTTCATCGTTTGGCTCTCCCATCCTGCCGATGCGGTTCGACCAATGGCTCGAATTTCACCGCAAACAAAAGCCGAAGCTGATGTCGGATGTTCGCGAGTACATGGCGAGCCGATTCGATTTCTCCAAGGATGCCATTGCCGACGTCACCATGTCTGGCGGAAAACCGATCATGCAGGGCCCGGTCGCGCGGCTGCCTTCGGATGTTGCCTCGTTTGAAGAGCTCGCTGGCCTAACGCCGAACGAGATTCGCGAGCGAGACCTGTTTCCGTACAAGCCGCTGGCGCATCCGCTGCAAACGACCGCCCACATGGTCTTTCCCGAGAGCTGGCTCAAAGCCCACCCGGAACACCGGCGAATCGACGTCGACATGGATTTCCCGGGCGAGTATCTGCCGGAATTTCCGCCTCCGCTCTACTTAACTACGCACAAGGAACTCGGAGACATTACCGGCGGACGCGAGATCACTTTGCAAAACTACTACGAGATCTTCGATGGCCTCCTCTCGCCGGAACAAATGGAGGGGCTCAAGGAACTGCTGCGACCGTCGGCCACCACGTGGTTCAACCATACCGACCATCGGGTCACCGAACAGCCGTCCGGCGGAGTCGCTTGCTTCGATTGCCACGTGAACGGTCACACCAACGGTGCCTTTGAACTGGGGCCCGACTCCCGCCCGAACATGGGCCGGCTGCGCGTCGACACGCCGACGATGCGTGGGAATTTCAATCTCATGCAGCTATCGTCGAAGCGATCGATTCGCAGCATGGATCATTTTGCCGAAGTGGAAGAGTACTTTGACGGCGATCCTGGTATGCAACAGTCGATCGGCCCACGCGCCGTCAAACGCGAGGTGACCAATCGGATGGGCGACTTCAATTCCATCATCGATTATCCCCCGGCGCCCAAGCTGAATCCGTTGATGCGGCTGATTCCCGACCTGGCCACGGAACAGGAACTGCGCGGCGAGAAACTTTTCCACGGCAAGGCCCAGTGTGCCCAGTGCCACTCCGGCCCGGCGTTTGTCGACGACTACATGCACGACTTGCGGGTGGAACGTTTCTATGTCGGCCGCCCCGAAGGCCCCATCAAGACGTTTCCGCTACGAGGCATCAAGGACACGCCGCCCTATCTCCATGATGGCCGCTGCCCGACACTGCACGACGTAGTCGAGTTCTTCAACATCGTGCTGGAACTTCAGCTGACCTACCAGGAGAAGCAAGACCTGGTTGCGTATATGCTTTGCTTGTAGGGAGTCTTTAAAGCTATCATCCCACAAGAAAAGGCGCCACCGGCAAGAAGCCGATGACCGCCTGTGGGCAAACTCATTTCAGTTCGTCGTCGCTCGCATGATGAACGACTCCTAACGGGCGTCTTTCTTGAACGTCGTACCGGGAAAGTTGCTGGCCAACGCCTCGAAGGCGGCCTTCGCTTTGAACGTCGCGGGATCAACGGTGCAGGTTACCGTTTTCTTCTCGAAATCGACTTCGGTCGATCGCACGCCTGCCACATCTGCCAAGAGGCTCTTCACGAGAGCAGGACAGCCGACCGGTCACTGCATGCCGGGCACAACAAAAGTGACCTTCTGTTGATTGGCCGCGTCTGCGACTGCGTCAGAGAGGGCGACAAGATCAGCGACGCCAACGGTAGAGAGTGACACAAAGAGCGCTAGCGCCAAGCTTATTACGAACCATGGTGACTTCATAAGGACTCCTGCTAGTCTGGTTTGAGATTACGGTAAATCGTCCCGCGAATTCTTCGCCCGGTCGATGCCTGCTGCGTCTGCGAGGTCGAAAGTCCTGCCCCGGCACGCGGGCGGCCCTTACCGGCTGTGCTATTCTCATCGGCGTTTGGGCAGAAGGCAAGGCATTTTTGCTCCTCTTTAGCTCTGTTTACTACTTGCAGTTTTCTGTCTGTGGGCGATATACCTGCAGTCGCGAGACCCGACACGTGAGCAGTCGCGGCCAAACGGTCCAGGCAAACCTTTTCAACGGAGAGTTCTCTTATGCTTCAATGCCAACATTGCCTCTATGTGTGGATGCTCTTGACGTTTCTCTCGACCGTCACCCCGGCACCCGTGATCGCCGACGACGCAAACACATCTAAGGCAAGCGAAGCAAGACAACCACTCGAAGGACCACTGACCCCGTTTCTGGGAGAAGAGAGGTTCCAGGTGCAGCAGATCTTCGACTCGCAGCGATACCCAAACGTTGTCGTCACGCTCGACGGAACGGTCATCGTCGTCCGCGGGCAAGGTGACTTGAGCATCCGCCGCAGCCACGACGGCGGTGCGACGTGGGGCGCAAAGATCGTCGTCGACAAGAACGCCTGGCACGGCGGCGGAGCAACCGTTGTCGAGACACCAGATACAGAACATACGGGTGACCTGCTACTGTTCGCCGAGGAGCAGCACCCCCCTGCCCCGCTGACTATGTATCGCAGTCGCGACCAAGGAAAAACGTGGCAGGCCGAGAAGCCGGTCATTCGGAAGGATAAGAATGGCCGCATCCCCTCGATGCATATGAACGAGAACGGTATCACGCTTCGCCACGGCGCACACGCCGGCCGGTTGATTCGTCCGAGTCGCGATTACGCCAAGAGAAACCATCGCGATCAGTGGCCCTACCACTACACGAATGCCATTTACAGCGACGATGGTGGAAAAACCTGGCAGACGAGCGACCCTTTTCCAGAGAATGGCACCGGCGAGGCAGCGATCGTGGAGCTGTCCGATGGTCGGCTCTACTACAATTCTCGCGTCCATTGGCAAGCAGCCAAACAACATACCCGCCGCCGCTCTGCGATCAGCGACGATGGTGGCCAAACTTGGAAGGAGTGGCGCATCGTCGAAGCGCTGCCCGACGGCCGGCAGGATCGCTCCTACGGCTGCATGGGCGGGCTAACCCGACTTCCGGTAAAAGACCGCGACGTGCTGATCTTCAGCAACCTCGACACGCCGAACGACGTGCGTGAGCGGATCACCGTTTGGGCCAGCTTCGACGGAGGAGAGTCGTGGCCAGTGAAACGACTCGTCGACTCGGGCCGCAGCGCCTATTCGGCACTGACGGCTGGCCGGCCAGGCACCAAGACTGAAGGCTGGATCTATCTCCACTACGAAGGCGATCCCGGCAAAGAAATGAAGCTGGCCAGGTTCAACCTGAGCTGGCTACTCGCCGGCGAACCGACAGGCAATGGCAAGGTTCCTGCCTGGGTCAAACCGTAGAGCGGGTTGAACGGAAGTGCCGCCAGCCATCTCACGTGCCAAGTCCACACAGACTGCGTATTCGAGCGATCAGCGCAAGAAAAAAGCCCCGCCGCAATGAAGCGGACGGGGCATTTTTGCTTTCCAATCTGTCTTGCGACAGAGTTCCTTGACAACTGCTTAGCAGCTGCGACGACGACGCCAGCCGATGAGGCCGATGCCCAAGAGACCCATGGCAGCCATGGCGATGGCGGCGGGCTCAGGAACGGGCGGAGCGTCATTGATCACGACCAGGTCGAACGGAATCTGCGGACCACCCAAGCTGAGGATGATCGAGTTCACCGTCAACAGGCTCTGCAGTCCCGTCAGGTTCATACCGGTCGGGAATACGTTACCCATGCTACGCGTGGTCACGCCGGGTTCTGCGAACGAGGTCGATTCCGACAACTCGTTGCTCGTGGCGGTCGGGAACGATCCCAGGAGAATCGTGCTGTGATTTCCCGGGATGAAGCTGTTCGAACCGTTCTTCAGAACGTACGAAATCAGCGTGTTACCTTCCCAGTCGATGGTCACATCGCCGGTGGCCGAATCGTAAATCAGATCCGGAATGGCCGGATCAAGATCGCCAGCCGGGGTAACAGTCGCCAGCGCGGGGCTAGCAAGGAACATTGTGGCGACTAGAAGCGCCACGGTCGCAAAACCTCGATTCATTAGAAAACTCCTTGTTGCAAAAACACTGTGTCTCATCACTCCACGTCTCTCCTTTCGGGGAAAAAGGCTGGACTCCGCCAGGCAAGCTAATGACCAATTTAGGTTGAACGCCCGCCGAAAAAAAAGCGGCAATGACACTCTTAATTTCCTGTTCCCAACACGGATTAAGAGCCCCCTCGTCGCTTTTCTTACACACGTCGAACGTAAAACCGAGTCACGAGCTATTCCCTTGAAAACTAAGTCCCTACGAACCCAGCCACCGCTCCAATTCTTTGAATTGGTAGAACGCTGACTATCATCTTTCATCAACAAGTACCAAAGTATCCGGGGTGATTACCCCTGTCAAGGAAATTGTCCATTTTATTCCAATTTTCACGCGAACCTGTGAGACGAGTTTTTTGCCTCCGTTCCACACGGCAAAAGTGAACCAGTTCCGCGTCCGTATTGAACTTCAGATCATCACACGAATCCCCCTTAAAAACTAGTGTTTCTTGCAAATAACCAGAAATGACTATAATTTCAGTGGCATTTATTGAGTTGAAACCACATGCCCGTAACGTCGACTTTGAGGGTTGGGTATCCAGCGAAAAATATCGCCTGAATACGAAGAAAACTCCTGCCAATTGACGCCGCTTCAAATACCAATAAATTCCCCCGCTAAACTGTCCCAAAACGATCCGCCGCGCCCACGCAAACGCTCGGAACCAAAGCATGAAACGGGCCCTAGAGAGGGTCACTACAGGCGGGCGGAAGCGATATCCCGCACGCGCCTGCCCGCAATGCGATCGCGCTCGCCTGTACCGCTAGAAGAGCGTCCGCAGCCGCAAGCCAAAGACCGTAACGGCCTGTTTGCTCGGCGCGTGGGCCGGGTCAATCACCACTTGCACGTCGGGCGTGAGATGCGTGTGCGGGGTCAGGTACAAGCGATAGAACGCTTCGACAGTGTACTGGTCGCGCAGGGCGCGATTCGTTGGCTCTGCCCAAGAGCAGGCGATGCCGATAACGTCGTCGTTCTGGCAACGAACATTCTCAAAGCCGACTCCGACCGAGAGATTCTCGCGAGTGCCGTTCAGCCCTCGATGCGCATAGGCATATCGCAAAAAGGGCACGACGTTGTTACAGCAGCCGAGTTCCTATTCCATCGTCAAGGCGAACCCGCGATCGCTCGCTCTGCCGGCATTCTGCCGCGGATCAACACTCCAGAATGTGATGTGGTAGCCCCCGGCCCCCGGCTGGCCGAAATTCGGTGTCAGCCCTGCTTCGACCGCCGTGAAGTACTCCCCTTCTCCGAAAAACGTGTCGAAGCCCGCCGTCGTACGGCGACCGTTGGCGTCATGCACTCCGGCAACGAGATAGCACTCTTCACTAGGATAGATGGCCGCAGCGACGCCCAATCCCGCCCCCGGCAGCGGCATCGGTAGTGTGTCGGAAAATGCGGGGCTCAAGAACGCGTAGTTCGAACTGACGTAACGGCCGCCGTCGTAGATCAGAGCCGGATCCATCTTGCCGAGCCGAGCCAACATTCCGTCGTCAGGCGAACCCTGCTCCCAGTACGCTTCGACGAGGGCGAAGTCCTGTCGGCCGAAGGAGACAATCGTGCCGCCCATTGTGCCGGTGTTCAGTTCGTTGGGCGAAATCTCGCCGTAGCGATGCCGCGATTCACTGCTGAACACGAATGCCCCCTGACGACAACAATCGCAAGCGAGCGGCTGCCAACGGCCAAAGAAGTCGAGATCGCCGCCGCTCCCTTCCCGCGGGCCGGCGAAGACGGTGTCGGCCCCCTGGTACACGGCCGTGTAGTTGAAACCGAGATCGAGTCCCCACGAGTCGCGCAGATTGTCCGACGCCCGTTCCCAAATGCGGTGCAGCGGTGTCAGGGGCCCCACTGCAAACAGCGAATCGACCTGCCGATCCGATTCCGCAAGCTGGGCTCCTACGTTGTCTGGCACGTTGCCAAGCTGCCGGCGTGCAGGACCGTCTGCCGGTTGCGCCGGTATGGCTTGGTCTGGAATAACGACGGCCGGATCACGATCGCTCGGCGACTGCGCCTGCGCAAGCGACGGAAAAGCGAGCGGCATTGCGGCGGCCAGGCAGACCGCTATCGCAAGCTGGATCCAAGTTTTTCGCCTCGCCAATTTCACGTCCATATGCCCTGCGACAGTCGATTTTTGCGCACAAAGACCTACTTTCGCTATCGACTTCCGCATCTCACCAAGACGAGAAAGGTTTACCCAGCCCGCAAGGTCACCCAACTTGCGAAGAAAGCACGGGCCGCGAGCAAACGCCGGGACTCGCGACTACTCCTCATCCCGCGCTGCTTCCCACCGCAACATCATGCGGTCGACTTCAAATCCCTGCTGGAACACCTGGGTAATTCTTCGTGTGTCGGAGATATTCTTGGCCGGATTGCCATGCACCAGGATTAGGTCGCCGGAGAGTCCCTTCTGCAAGGATCCGAATTCCTTCTCTCGGCGGAGAATCTTGGCCGCGTTGTAAGTGCAGCACTTGATCGCTTCGAGCGGCTCAATGCCTGCCATCACGAACAGTTCCAATTCGCGGTGCATCACCTCGCCGTCCCAAAGGCTGGGGTAAACGCAGTCCGACCCGCCGGCAATCAACACGCCAGCGTCGTGCGCGTTCTTGATGTTCTTTAGAAACGCCGCCCGAAACCGACTCAGATCGCCGAAGCCATTCTGTTGATAGAAGGCGCTCGGGCCGTCGTAGTAGTTCCGGCGAATCTGGGGATAGACCATGTAGAACTCCATCACGGTCTTCTTGCCCCACACGTCGACGATGAGCGGGTTCTTGAGCATCAGCCGCTTCCCACCTTCGTCCTTGACGCGCAAGGCCGACATCGCCTCGCCCAAGGTCGCGGTCACGATGCAGAACCGATCGTTGTCGGCCATCCACTTGTTGTCCTTGGCCGAAACCTCATTCGGAGTCGAGTGTGCCCAGCCGTCGATGCCGGTCGCCTCCATCACGGTCGCATCCATATTCAGCTTCCAGAAATCGGCGATCACCTTGATGTCCCGCTTATGGGCCTCGGCCACCACAATCTGAGCGGCGTGCGGTGACATGCCGGTGTAGAGCTTGATGATCTCGATCTTGTCCTTCTTGTAACGATCCATCTGCTGCGGAACCGCGGCCAGCGAAGTCACCTTGGTCGACACCCCGAAGGTGGCGTCGCCAGAGGTGTTGCCCGCTTCCCAACCGCTAGGCGACTGTGACCAGGGCGCCCCGGTAGTGAAGAATCGCGGTCCGCCGACCAGACCGCTGTCGAGTCGATCTCGCCACTTGAGTACGAAGTCGTGGTCGCTACCCGCGTCAAGAATTGTGGTCACGCCCGCATAGAGATGGGCACTCAGACTTTGCTGAACCGACTTGTCGTCGAATCGGGGCTTGAACTTGTCGCCGGGGATCGTGCCGTTCGCCCAACCGCCCTGCAGATGGACGTGCATGTCGATCAAGCCCGGCATGGCGGTCTGCCCTTTACCGAAAATGGTCAGAGCGTCGGGCGGAACCTCAATCGAACCGCTGGGGCCGATGGCCGCGATCTTTCCACCCGAGAGCAGAATGTCCTGATTCTCGCGCGGCTCGTTACCCAGTCCATCGATCACGCGGATCCCTTTGATGAAGGTCGGCCCGGTCCGATAGATGGGACCTTCTTGGGCCTGGCCGAGCTGTCCGCCCATGACAGAGAACGCGGCGACTAGCAGCGCGATCCAAACTGCGAAACGAGAACGACGAAAACTCCAAGGCGTGATCAATGACGTTCTCATCGTTCGACTTCTCCTACTCGTCAGTCTTGTCGAAATAGAACCGACAGTCGGCAGGTGCTCGCCCCCTCCCTCGCATCGACGCAACGTCTCAATGCCATCCTACTCCTCTGCAAAGACAAGTTTCCAGTCACGCCGCATATCGACGACGGTCCAGCCCTTCTCCTCCGCAGCGTCGAGTCCCTGATCGAGGCGACCGATGTGTGACTCCCGATCGTAGGCCCATTCCCGCTTGTCGTCGGTGTGATGAATGAACATCCCGAAGCGTGGCCCCTCGGCGGCGGTTGTCCACTGGAGCATTTGAAGATCGCCGTCAGAATTGCCAAACGCGGCGATCGGTCGACGTCCGATGAACTTGTTAATCGCCACCGGCTTTCCCTGCTTGTCGTCGATGAAATCGATCTTCGGCCTCCGCACCAAAGCCGGCTGGCCGTCGCGAACCTCATATTCCGTCACAATACTGCTGCCGATCACCTGTTCTGGCGGAACCCCGTACACCTCTTCAGCGAAGGTTCGCATGAATTCAAATCCGCCGCCGGAAACAATGTACGTCTTGAAGTCGTTGGCCCTCAGATAGGCGAGCAACTCCAACATCGGCACATAAACCAGCTCGTGATACGGGCGATTGAATCGCGGATGCTCGGCGGTGCGAAGCCAGGCCTTAACGTCATCGGCAAACTCTTCGGTCGTCATGCCGGCATGCGTTGCCATGACCAGTTCGAGTAATCCCCGCTCGCCCGCGGCGGCCAGCGCTTTCATGTCTCCGTCGAGCACCGCCTTGAACGGCTGCTTCGTTTTCCACTCGGGGTGATCGGAGGCCCGCTGGCGAACTCGGTCGATCGCAAACTGCAACTGGAAATAGACCGGTCGCTCCGCCCACAGGGTGCCGTCGTTGTCAAAGACCGCGATCCGCTCTGCCGGCGGTACAAAGTCAGCCCCGCCCTGCTCAGTCACTCGGGCGACGAAGTCAAGGATCGACTTTTTGGCCACCGTGTTGTTCCAGCTGGGCAGAGGATCGCCAGCCGAACCTGCCGCCTCTGCACCGGAAGGGTCCGCCGCTCCAATCACCGGCCACGTGGCCACGACCACCACCGCCGACAGCAACAGCCCCTGACACGCTCCCAATAGAAGCATCCGTCCCACGTGCGGCCAGCGCCCCACCGTGTCGTCACGTAGCGCATCACCCATAACTCGTCCCCCTTAGGCCGATCTCAAAGTCGGGCCCAAACAGACCACCTTCCGGCGTTTTCACCTAGTCCGACTCTTCCAGCCAGCTCCAGGCGTTGTCGATCTCGCCGGAATCGAAATACTTGATTTTCGCCATCGTGAATGGAGCACAAACCTTAGCCATCCACTTCTCCCAGGTTTTCTCGCCGACTAAGGCAATTCGCTCGATCTTCGTGCAATGGGTCGTCGCGAAATTAATATCATCCCACAGGGCGTGGGCATCCCAGCCATGAAAATCATGGAACCAGGCCAAGATGCGTACCTTGCCTTCACTGGCGATCGCCTCATCAACCCGAGGCACAAACGTCTTGTAGTCCTCGTCATGCAGTTTGTCGCTCATCTTGAAGCCGAGCACGTCGCCGCTACGAGCGTCGAGTTCTTCGATCATATCGAGACTCCTTTGTCATAGAGTTTGTCCCGACCAGCGGTCATCGACCATGCAGCAAGCGAAGGCTACTTCGAGCCCCCCCCCTCGGTGAGCGTCTTCATCACCTTGTCGAGTGAGAAGCTGGCCGCCTTCTGACGTGGCGGAAACTCCTTGAATGTCTTCAGGAAATTCCCAACGTACGTCTGCGCCGGCACCAATAAGAACGCCCGATCGAGCAACCAGTCGTTGTAGGTGTTGGATGTGATCGGGGCTTCCTCGTAAGGATCGCGGCGGAGGTTCAAGATCAACGGAACTCGCAGCGGAACAAATGGATCCATCCAAACCCGCAACGTTCCGGCGGTCTTTTGCTCCATGAAGATCAACTTCCAGTCGCCGTAGCGAAGCGCCGTCAGGTCGCCATCGTCGGAGAAATAGAAGATTTCCTTGCGCGGACTTTCAACCTTGGCCGGACTCTTCAAGTGCTCAGTCAGGTCGTAACCGTCGAGATGAATCTTGTAATTCCTCCCCAAGGCTGGCGACTTGTAGCCGTCAATAAGATCCTCCTTGATGTCGTCCTTTCCGGCCGCGGCAACAAACGTCGGCAACCAATCCATGTGGTGTACAATACCGTTGCTCACGGAGCCAGACTTGATCACGCCGGGCCAACGCACAGCGCACGGCACCCGCCAACCACCTTCCCAGTTGGTGTTTTTCTCGCTGCGGAACGGGCTAACAGCCGCGTCGGGCCAGGTGTTCTTATGCGGTCCGTTGTCGGTCGAATAGTGCACGATCGTCTTGTCGGCGATGCCCAATTCGTCGAGCAGCTTGAGAAACTTGCCGATGTGCATGTCGTGCTCGACCATGCCATCGGCGTATTCGTCCTGTCCAGAAATCCCTCGCAACTCCTTCTTCACATGGGTGCGGAAATGCATCCGCGTTCCGTTCCACCAGCAGAACCACGGCTTGCCTGCCTTGTGCTGGCGGCGAATAAAATCGAGAGCGGCGTCGGACGTTTCGTCGTCGACCGTTTCCATTCGCTTCTTGGTGAGCGGCCCGGTGTCGACGATCTTGCCACCGGCGAATGACTTGATCACGCCGCGTGGCCCGAATCGTTTCTTGAACTCGGGATCCTTGGGATAGTCTTCGTTCTCCGGTTCCTCTTCGGCATTGAGGTGATAGAGGTTGCCGAAGAACTCGTCGAAGCCGTGATTCGTCGGCAGATGTTCGTCACGATCGCCCAGGTGATTCTTACCGAATTGTCCCGTCGCGTAACCTTGATCCTTGAGCAGGACTGCGATCGTAGGATCTTCAACCATCATTCCCTCTTTTGCACCAGGCATGCCGACTTTCGACAGTCCCGTGCGAAACACACTCTGGCCCATGATGAACGAACTGCGACCGGCGGTGCAGCTCTGTTCGCCGTAGTAGTCGGTAAAGACCATTCCCTCACGAGCGATGCGATCGATGTTCGGCGTGCGATAACCGACCATGCCCATCGTGTAGGCGCTGATATTCGACTGGCCGACATCGTCACCCCAGATGACGAGAATGTTCGGCTTTTCGGCCGCCGCCGGGGCTGGCCCGACAAGCAACAGACCTAGCATAAGAACGGGCGTAATAACCAAAACGGCGAAGCGGCGCGCGACAGACATGACAATCCTCCAAAGAAAAAGACGGCGGCGGCGAACACAACCGGTCACGATCGAAGAGAAAAGACGCCGGACGCGCAAGACAGAGCAATACCGTCGAACACCACCGGCATCTGTCAATTTACCAGTTGGCAGCTAGAAGACAACGAAAACCGCAAGATTTTTGCAGAACCTTCACGTGCCTCTGGGTAACCTGGGCGTCTATCAGGCTGCCTCGGGAATGGGCAATTCGACGTGGATCGTCGTCCCTTTCCCTGGATCGCCTTCGGTTCGAACGGTGCCTCCAAAGAGGCGGGCTCGCTCTCGCATCCCCCGCAGACCGAAACTCTCTACTGCCACCGAGTCTGGATTGAATCCCTGACGGTCGTCGCGCACGACAAGTTCGAGTATGCCGTTCTGTTGCATCATCGACACGCAGGCATGCTGCGCGTGGGAATGTCGCCGGATATTGGTTAGCGCTTCTTGAACTATCCGAAAAACTACTCCCTCGAACTTGGGTTCCAAACGTTCGAACTGAACGTCGTGATCAAAATCGACCAGCACATCCGAGTTAGCCGCCTCGTCGGCAATGAGATGCCGGATGGCGGCCACAACTCCCTCTTCATCGAGGATCATAGGACGCATCTCACGAATCAGTCGTCGGCCCTCCGTAATCGCCTTTTGCAGGAGCGATCCCACATTCGAGGCTGTTTGTGCGGCCTGCTCGAGATCCGTCGAATCCTCAATGGGCTGCACCTGCATGTGCGCCCCAACAACATCTTGGACAAATCCATCGTGAATATCGTGGGCGACCATCCGGCGTTCCTGTTCCTGGATCTCAATGAGCTGCCGCAGGAGCCCACGTTCGGCGTCTAGTTCGACTTTCGCCAGCTGCCGCATCGACTCGGCCTCTTGAAGATTGGCGGTCATGCTATTGAAAGCTCCGGCCAGGTCGCCGATTTCATCGGACGAGTCAACTTGAAGACGTGTATCGAGATCGCCGCGGCCAACCTTCTCCGTACCAAGAAGAAGTTTATCAAGTGGACGAAAAATGGAGCGACTGACCTGCACCAATACGAACAGACCCGCACACACCGCAACGAGCAGCAGCCCGACGGCCAGATTGCGAGTCAGGGCAGTTGTGTTGCTCGCGTTCTGGTACCGGCTCGCCGCAAGCTTTGATTCGACATCAATAAAGGCATCGAGCTTTTGCCGGATCTCATCGATGATGGCCTTCCCTGTGCCTGCTACGAGCAAGGCTGCCACGTCCTTGAGTGTCTCCGGATGTGCGTTCATCTCCCGACGCGCCGCGATTTCTGGTTCGGCGGCCTTGGTCGTCCACTCCTGAGCCAAACTCTCGAGTCGATCGACCTTTGCCGACAACTCATCGCCACGGCCTCGATCCGCAACAAGGGCTCGCAACCTGGCAAAGTATCCAGGCAAGTTCGCCTGCTCTCCCTCAAGATACTTATCCAGAAAGCGTTCATCCCCAGTAATCAGAAAGCCCCGCTGGCCGTCCTCCCTATCGACCATGCACTTCTCAATAAGCTCGACCACGAATGCGGACTCCCAGTCTTCTTGACTTGAGAAAGCGGCCTCGATTTCGTGTCCCACTGTCATGACCTTCTTCATAAGGTCTCTGCCCACGCCTCGTCGAAGAACGGCTTGAAGATGTTCGGCGTCAATCTCATGTGTCGCTACTCTCCTGGCCATCGCGATTTCCGGACCAGCGGCCTTGCCCTTCCATTCCTGGACGAGTTCCGCTACCTGCTCAAGCACTGCGACCTGATCGGGATTATCACTGACGAGCTTCATTTGCTCCGACATGACGGCGTCAAAACTCGTGGCTCCTTCGTAGTAAGGTTCGAGAAACTCCTCCCTGTGCGTGATACAGAAACCCCGTTGGCCGGTCTCCATGTCAACGACGAGTTTGGCCAGGTGTCTGGCGTTGGCAATGACCACCGCATCGCGTTCCACGACTTGGCCAAACTGGTTGTTCACGGACACGATTCCGGCCAACACACCCAGGCCAAGAATGGCCGTAAGAAGAACCTGTATGCCGAAGCTGGATGCAAGTTTCGTTCGGATCTTCATTGTTCTGTCTCCGTCATAACGCGTCATCCTTGATCGGAGCAGGTTTGCACGATCCGCCTGAGTGCGATCAGCGATCTAGATAACGGCGACTGCCTGCGACAGGCGACACGACGCTTCTACACAAAAAAGAGCCGCCAGGAATTTGCACAGCGGCAAGCGACGTCGGCGCGACGACGCTCACCAGATGCTCCAGGCGGCACTCACGAGTCGGGGTCATTAGGATTACGGGGTCATTAAATTACGGGGAGGTCTGCGGCTAATCCTTCTCTCGTAAAGCAGTTCGGCTGCCGAACGGCCCTCCGCCCAAACCATTCCCTTCAATATATGTAGGCCACTAGCTAGATCAAGTAGAATCCTGCCCTATCTCGCGTATCGGCAAGCCGAGAATCCGCGCTCAATAACTCGCTAAAAACCCGGCCCGACCGCCCAACATTTCAAAGCAACGTCGCCAGGGCAGACGATCCTTGCCGCAAGGCATCTTTGATTGCAGGAGTGTGAGAGTCGGCGGCGAACTAGCGAGTTCGGCGTCGCCAACCGGCGACGCAAATTCCGACAAGTGCGAGAGCCGCCATCGCGTAACTGCTCGGTTCGGGAACGGGTACCACGTTGCCGGTGATGTTGAGCGTAAGCGGGTCAATGGGACCATGTAATGCAGAGTCGGGGAAGGAGAGCTCGTAGCTGGCGGAAAAGACACCGGGCACGCTCGTGTCAATCATGGCGTCGAATGACAGCGACCTGCCCCATCCCAAGTCTGTGAACGGAGCGAGGTCCGTACTGAGTACTCCGGTGTCGCCAGTACCGACAATGCTTGTCATGTCCAGAAACTCCGTGCCGAACCAATTTAGATTCTCAAGATTCGAAATTTCAAAATCGATCGGCGCGACGACGCTACCGGCGGCGACGGTTCCAAAATCAATATCGAGCGTGTCCAATTCCAGCACATCGTCGAAAGAAGGAATCGGTGGGCCATTCGGCTCAACAATGATGTCGACATAGAGATCAAACGGCACGAGCGGACTCGTGAAATCACGGGCGACGGAATTCACCGTCAACAAGTTTTCCAAGCTAGTCAGATCCAGGTTGGCGGGAAAGACATTGCCGATGTCTCGGATCGTCACCCCGGGCTCGATAAAGCTCGTCGCCTCCGACAATTCATTACTGGTGGAAGTGGGAAACGACCCCAACAGTATCGTGTTGTGGTTGCTAGGGAAAAAACTATTCGTGTCATTCTTGAGCACGTACGAAAGGATCGTACTGGACTCCCAATCTATTTGAACGTTACCCGTAAACGGATCATAAACCAGATCGGGAATGTTCGGATCGCCGATCGCGAGCAGCGAGCTCGGAAAGACCAGATGCGCACACAACAACAGCACGAACGCTAAGCGACTTCCACGAACCATAAGAGCGACCCCAAACCTAGAGAATTCAGCCAGCCGACGGAACGTCGACACTTGCCGTCACCACGCGTGAAAAGAGCGTTGGCCGCATTCTCCCCTATCTGCTAGGGAAATGCAAGAATTTTCTCGGTTTTGCTCCCGCGTCCCGATCCCCCGCGCGGCTACCGCGTGATGACCAGGCCGAAGTTGAGGCCATGGAACAGGACGCTGCCCTGGTTAATCGTCATCGGTCGGACGCCGGTCGTATTGAACTGATCGGTCGTCGAGACTTGTTCGCTCGCCAAAGCGGCTCCGTCGACGAACAGCAGCTGGTAGCCCGCCTTCAAGGTCACGTTGCAGCGGACCTCGTAGACCAAGTCGATGCCCGCTTCGCCAACGAAGGCAGCCTGGTCGTTGCTGTCGGTGGCCGTACTACCAAAGCCCGCGCCGGAAACCACGAAGTCGGCATCTTGGTCGGCCCAATAGAGACCCGCCTTGGCAAAGCTGTTGATGCGAAAACGACTGCAACCCAGTTGACGCGACCCTTTCAGGGCCAGCTGGAACCCGAACAGATCGTTTTCGGTTTCCCAGGCTATGTCCGACCCGACGGCACCGCCGGCCCCTTCGATCCGCCCGGCGAATTCTTCTTCCAGATTCAGATAACGAAAGCCGGCCCCCCAGTACCAATTGTTGCCACAGGGGTTTCTCAGCAGATTCACCTCTAGCGACTGGACTTCCGTCGCATAGTCGAACTCGCCTGTTTCCGCACCGTTCCAATTCGTGGTTGGGGTTGTGAAGATGGTGACATTTGAAGCGGCCTGAGTGAAATCGGCCTGCGCGCCCATGTCGTCGAGCCAGAGGTATCGAACCTCTACGGCGCGATCGCAGTCGTAGCGATAAATGGCCCCTAGGTCGATTCCCGGTTCGTAGTTGAAATCGAAGTCGCTGGCGTTGATCAGCGAAACGTTGCCAGCTGCTCGCTCAACCAACAGGTTGTCGCTCGAATTCTCACGACGCATGTAGAGCACGCCGGCGTGCCACTCCCAGGTCGGCCCAAAGTCGCAATCACCGCAACAGTTGTCGACATCGACCGCACAGCACGAATCGTCTTCGCCCGCAGTGCACGACTGTCCGTAGGCGGTCGAGACCGAGGCGGCCAATAGGGCTAGCGAGGCGAGAACCGCTGAGCGAAACGTGCGCATTTTCGTATCTCCGACTTGAACAGGAAGACGGCTAAACCGCTTCCCGTTGAACTGTCCTATTGGCGCCCCAAAGCAACCAACCTCCTCTCTTATCGACAGTAAAACATCCCTATTGCGCAAAAGCGGAATCAGAAGCCAAACCTTGCCTAACCGGTACAGTTTTTAGCGAGTACGCTAGCAAGAGGCGCAGCAGAACGGACCGCGGCCGCGATCAAGACAGCCAGCTATTAGCACGCGGCCGGCGGGCAGCGGGAAGCCTTTGAGAAAGCCTTGCCGAATTGCCAAATCGAGTGGTGACACCTCGCCCGGCGCGGCGCATGGGTGGATCAATTCCGATGGTCCCCACAATCCGCCGCGCGACCGGCGGCCGGGCCGCTAATCAATCTCGGCCCAGTCGGTCTCAACACCAGGCTCGGTTTCAACCCGGTAGCACCTGACGCTCCAACGCGGCGGAACCGGCATCGTCAACGAATTGCAGGCAACGCGCGCATCGTCGTGCTGGTGTGCTCCGGCAGCGAGATTGAACTTTCGTTCGCCTTCCGCGTCGAACAATTCGGCCACAATCTCGCCTGCGCCACCATCGACGCACTGAATCCGACCCGTCATGAATGCTGTGTGCTGCTTGTCATTCGTGTACTCCAACTCAACTGCTGGACCGGCCATGACATGTCTCCTTGTAAAAAGGGTTCGCAGGTCAACACGCTCTTCTCCCGGAATTGTACGCATCCGCATTCGACGGACGCGAGGAATAAACGGCGGTGCTTACTAAAGAACCAGAACGCCAAAGGACACAACACAAATCGACTTTCCGCTCCATGGCGAGTTGTGTTTACATCTGGTCCAAGATGGCCTCCATTTCTTCAGCCCTGAACGCTCGCGTCGTTTGAGCTCTAACATTACCCAGGGAACCGACATGCAGCATCAACGTGGCAGCGGTTTCCTCATCCGCGGCTTCCATGAGAACAATGCCATCGTTGACTCCTAGCGTCCAGTAGATGCCGATAATTCGTACTCCCATCTTCTCAGCGACAGCTTCAACCGCATTCGCCCGCTTGCACGTGTCGTGAATATTCTTGAACCCCTGCTCCGTAAACTGAATCGTGCTGAGGAAGGTAGCCATCGGAGACGCTCCTTTCTGGTGAGACCAAAACGACTTCGACCACGGTCAACGCTCATTCTTTAACGCGCGCCACAGAGCCGCTCATGCATGACTTCTGTTCTCAAGGCGACGACGACGTGCTGCGAGAACTCCACGCCGGACGCATATCAGTGCAGATCATGTGCCAAATCGAGTCGCGCAAGACTACGCAACGAAAGGGCACCACCACGCGTTTCTAAAGACAGCTCTAGCGCGCGATCTAGCACATGCGTGTGCTGAAAGTTGCGCGGTGGGACGCTCTCAAGGTGCCGCAGCCGCTACCGCAATACCTGAATGAGCGCGATGACAAACCCGATCAAGCAGACAAGTAGGTCGGTGGTTCAGGGACGTTGGCATGACAACGAGCAACGCTAGTGGAACTCTCAGTAATCAACATGACGTTGCCGCTAAGACATCCCTAAAGCGTCAATCGTCCAGAAAATCTGCGACGACCTCGCCCAGTTCCGGCGACCGCAAGTAGCCATACGACTTATGGTGGTTTCGCTTGCCCTCTTCTTTCTCGATGAACTCGTTTTGAATCGGTCGATCGATTGGCTGAATCTCAGGAAAGTCATCTTCAAGATCACTGTCAATGGCCACGCAGTCCAAACGGTCGTACAAATTGAACCAGTCGGTGACGTTTTCCTTTAGCCCCGCACGATTCTCGTCGGTCAGGCCGATTTCAGCCTGGACAACAGATATCCCCAGCGGCGAACCGATCGTAATCAAGCGGTCGATGTGGCGAGTCCCCTCAAGAATTACATCCAAAGAAACGAAGCTTCCCATGCTGTGACCAATGAGACAGACTTGCGAATCAGCCGGCAGCGCGCTGAGCGCGTCCTGAACAACCTGTTTCACAGGATCGCGTCTACCTTGTCGGAAGTAGAGATCGACATCGCGGACAAACGTCTCGTAAACGGCTCCGGCCACCTCATTGGTTATGAAGGATGCGACCACGTCACGTACCTGCGAGATGATGTCTTCCGGATCATCGCCGTCGCCAGGTTGAAGAATCCGGCTGATCCTGTCTTCCAGCTCGCGGGTCACCACCCCTTTGGCGATTCCCCTGGCGCGGAAACTCCATTCCTCCCGAAAGGTATAGGCGCGAAAGTTAACGCTGCCGTCGCCCGATTCCTTGTATTCATCTTCCTCAGCCGTTAGCGGCTGCCGCCCTGGCTCGATCGCCTCCGTCCAATAGGCAACGTGAAAATTCTCCGCCGCGATTCCGCGCCCCACCGACTCCTCCAGGTACCGCTTCAAGCGTGGCACATATAGATCCAGCGGAGGTTTTCTTCCCAGCCCGTGAACGAAAACAATTTCCTTAGCCATGGTGCACCTCGTATTTTCGTAGCCCAAAAAGAATGATGTTTTTCTTGCCTGCCACTTCCTGCCCGTCCAAACATCAGCGTCGCGAGCGAATCGATCGCCAACTCGATAAGGTCACGGTAGCGGCCACCAGCAATTTGTCAATATACTCGCTGGTGATATATGGACTTCCGTCGCCTCAGACGGACGTTGGAACGACGACAATGCGGTCGACCGCCACCTGAAGAAAAGCCAACAATGCGGGAGCCCCGGCAAGATACGCAGACTAGACGTTCCTGCGCAGCCGCACGTTTTGTTAGAAAAATGGGCTGCTGCGCTAGCGCAGGCCTTGCTGCTGCCGAAAGTCGTGCGGCATGTGCGTGACGAGAACGCGGATCGTGTGCGAACCGCGATAGACATCGACCGCTATGATCAGGCCGGTGTCATCCTATCAGACCCGCCTTCGACGACAAGCGAAAAAGGCAAACGCGACGACGCCAATTCCTGCCATTGCCCAGGCTGACGGTTCCGGGACAATCATTTGGCCGTCACTCAACGCCATCATAGATAACGTGGTTCCGTCGAAGCTGGTATCGAATTGAAAATCATCTTCCAGGCCCGCGAATCCGAAGGTAACGTTGTTGGTCAACAGGCCGGCGACCGACAGGAAATCGAAGCTGTCACCGGCTTGCGGCGCGTAACTGAAATCAAAGACGATGTCGCCGCTAAAATTGGCATCGCCGAGGATGTTTAACACATCGAATTGTCCAGCACTTATTCCCTCGACCTCAATGACCAGGAAACTGTCCGCACCGAGAACGTAATCACCGTTCACGGTCATCAACCCTGGCGAGTGGCCCGGAACATGGACGCCTCCTCCTTGATTGATGATGTCACCATTGATCGTTCCGGTTCCCGAAAGCACGCCCCCAGGGCCTACATGAATTGCATTCGAGTTGGCAGGCGACGTGATGTCTCCAATATTGATGGAACCGCCGTTCAGATTGATGACACCGTTGTCGTGGACGTTGAGGTGGTTTGCGACGTTGACGACCGCGCTATTCCACACGTCCAGAACCCCGCTTCCGCCTTCTCCGATGAGCATGTCGTCGACCACGACGGTCGTGCCAAGACCGTCTGCAAACATAAAGCCCTCCCCACTTCCGCCGATCGTCTCAAAAACGGTTTCTTCCCATTCGACACAACGCCTTCCCCCAAAAAAACTCCGCTGATAACAGCTCCGTCGCGTCTCAACCGTTTTGACGGTTTCAGCTTCACCCCCAAGCACGACGTCAGAAGCCTGCAAAACGCCACCGTTTCTAAGTTCCACATTGGCGTCGACCTCTCTTCGAGCAACGGTCAAGCGATCGATGTCGAGTACCTTGCCGCCGTTGCGAATATCGAGACGACCGCTGCCGTCCTGCCCCATCGAAAGGATCACGGAGTGACCACCGACATCCCAATCGCCACCGTCGACGAGAATGCCGCTGCCGTGAAGCAATGAATCGGTCCGAACATTTCCCACCGTCACTAATCCGGACGTCTCTAGCAAACCTCCGTTTGAAACTGTCACAGCCGCCAGCGAATTATCGACTGCCAAGGCCATGCCTCCATTGATGGTCAGCCGTGATCCAGCGTCGGTAACTACGATACGAGCGTGTGTATCAGCCGACTTTCCGACCGTTACATCGCCATCCGTCACATTAAAAACACCCCCGTTGCTAATCGTTGTCGTCCCATCGTACTAATCGAAGTCGACAGCGGATGCGGAAACACCGTTTCCGGCGTTAAACGTCCCCGTTTCGACAACGACTCTTCCACCGAAAGTCGACAACTCGTGCGCCTGAAGCGTCCACGCGCCGGAACCTATCTTTGAAATCGTGCCGCCACCAGTAAGCTGCCCAACAAAAGACACCGCTTGATTACTCTGTCCCAGTTGAAGCACTCCGTCCGTCAACACCTGAACGACGGACGTACTGCCTAAACCGTGAACGGCGTTGAAGACGCCGTCGGTGACCTGAAGCTCACCGGAGAATCCGTCCAGTGCGGTCGCCCCCGACAGTTTGAACTCCTCACCGCCATGCTTGATCAACACACTCTGGGAATTGCCCGTCACAACGCCGGCATAATCGTCTAAAGAATCAGTCGTAAATCGCAGTTGGCGATCTACCAGATTCAGGGTTCCGCCCGCTCCCGAAAGACCTTTGATCTGTTGCTTCGAGCCATTCAGATTGAGCGTTCCGTCGTCGGTCAAATAGACGTCGGTACCGGTCGAAATAAGATTATCTGCGTGGAGTCGCACCTCACCGTCGTCAATCTGAAAGGTACCGACATCAATCGGATTGGACACATCGAGACGTCCCACATCGCGTTTTAAGAACGTGCCCGGGCCTTTGATTAGGCCAGGCGTGACCGCCGCAAGCGAATGAAAGAAATGAAAATCTCCCTCGCCGATGTGAAGCGTGCCGTCGAAATTGTTAAAGGCATTGGAGCTTCGCAGTTTAACGGTGTTGCCGTTGAGCTTTTCAATTCGGCCGCCCGACGTGCCACGAAAATTGACCAGCAGTTCGTCCCCCTGGTTGGGCACAAATCCCAGTGTGCCCGATCCCGTGTCGATTTCGCCCGCGTTGGCCGTCAGTCGATTAACGACTTCGTCCGTATCCTTCAGATCAAATGTGCCTCCTTCCAAGTGAACGTCGGTAAACGAGGCGAGATTGTTACCGCCGAGCAAACGCACGATTCCCTGGTGAATCTGCAATTGGTCAATGGCCAACTGACCGGAGACCGTCAATAGTCCCGGGCCACGCTTGTGAATCGTGTCATTCTCACTGTTCACCGTCTCGCCAGCGAAATTTAGCTTCGGCGGAGATGCAACATCAATGTCCATCTCCGAACCACCAACCTCGAGCCGACTTTCGAATACGGCGGCGTCCACGGAACTTCCTGACGGATCTGTCCGCAGTGCCACGTCGATCAAAATGCGAGCATCCGTAGTTCCAACCACCGGCTCTGGGGCATTAAGGTCCACGACAATCTGATTGAAAATGCGAGTCCCCGGCTCCATCGTCAGTATGTCAACATGCTGATCCTCATAGAGCGCGACGTTCGGACTCGGTGCCTGCCGGTCGATGAAGGCTTCGTCACCATTCCCAGGAACGCTACCTTGGTCCCAATTGACACCATTCCTAAATCCGCCGCACGAATAAGTAGATCCATCGATGGGATCGGTGCAGGTGACGACGTCACCTTGCCATTTGAAGACGGCTGCCCGTGCCGGCACATTATTCGCGAAAATAAACGCGAGTGTCAGTAGGAAATATGAATGACGCAAATAGGTTTTCACGGCGGCCCCTCGAATCTTAGGAAAGCACAACAGAAAATTACTCGTTCGAAGCAGATCAACAAAAAAAGCTGCCTGGACCCTCACGGCGCGCTTTTGCGCCGGCAAGAGGTTCCAGACAGCTCTTTTCGAGTAGCGATTCCTTGAATTACGGTTCGCCGCCAACGACCCACAGGGGGTGTGCCATACCGCACACACTTCCCCCTTAAAATAACCCCATCCGATTGAGAGATGCAAGCGGATTGTTGAATGCTTGCCTGGAAGCCATATCTGCCATGTGTTTCCTATTATTTTACCGAGCAGCAAGAGCTCTACCGCGACGGAACACAGGAATCGCCGCTGCCACGCCCGCCTGCCACAAAGGGTAGACCACCAAGTCGTCGAACGGATGACCAAACCTAGTGTGGTCCGAAATGTACACGCCGATCAACAGAACCAGTGCGCCCAGAACGGCGCCGGAGAGTGTGACGAAGAGCACCATGCGTCGTGAATGAAGGCGAGAGACCTCTACATAGATTGACAAGGCAACAAGCAGCGCACCGACTCCGCCGGCGATCGCTCCGGCAATTGCCGTTGATAGCAGCCCGTTGTCGAATCCCGTTAGCCGCATTGAAAGCAGCGCCGCTACGATCGCCGCGATATAAGCGACTGTCGAACAACCGACCAAGGAGACTTTGGAGTCTCGCCGAAGCGACTCAATGGATCCGTCGATGGACTGCGATATGGCCACACCAAAAATAGCGCCCGGCAACAGCACTGCCAAGGGCGGGAGAAGCACGGAAAACCCGGAACACAAACCGGAGGCGAGTCCAGTCCTGGCGAATACGAAGATCAGGGATACGGTTGCCCTCGTCATACCGGGCTAACCGCATCACGGAGCTGCCATTAACGAACCGGCTGGCGTTCTCAACATTTCTTTTTTGTTTTGAACCCGGCAGGTGTGGTAGGGTCGGAGTGCGTCTGTTCTTTGACAATTTGGTTAGAAGTTAACACTGGGGTGCCAGCAGCTGTTGTGGGACGGTCTCCTGACCGTCCCACTTGGTCGACCGAAGGTCTTCTTGCAATCTTGTCAATCTGGGAGACCTGCGGTCCTGTTAGTGGAGCGGTCGGGAGACCGCCCCACAACGGCGACTTTTTTGGCGTCACGTGCAAATCGGGCGAATTAACGCTAAGGGATTACCGACCAAAGAGTTGTGGCAAATAAAGCGGCTAGCCGCCATTGACGCAACTTCTGCGGCGGCAGCGACTTGGAGTTTTTTGACCCCAACCCCGTTTTCCGCCAGATGGCAAAAAAAGTCGGGCAGACGGAGGGTGCCACTGGTCGTGTCAGTGCTGGGTGATGCAAAGTGGTTAGCCCACGCAGTTATGGGACGGTCGGGAGACCGTCCCATTCAGTGGACCGCAGGTCTCAAAGACACCATGTGGAGCGGTCAGGAGACCACTCCATAACACGGATTTGGGACCATTTGGCTCGGCAGGAGCCTCGCCCTCCCATACGGCCCCTACTTGATCTCAACCCTATAGGGTAGCACGGTATTGACCGGCGAGCGGAACAGCTCCCGCAACCACTGGGCATCAGCCAACGGCCGCGTCAGTTCCAGCAATACGCCTCGCAGCTGCTGGGCACCCAAGCTGGTCGTTTCCAACGACTCGCCCTCAAACACGGTGTCGAAGAAACTCTTCGGCTTCGGTAGCACCCACAGGTCGACCTTGTCGTCGTCGCCTAACTCGGCCATCTTCTTGGCCTCATCGATGGCGTCCTTCAACGTGCCGATTTCGTCGATCAGACCGTTTTCCTTGGCCTGACGACCGGTGAAGACGCGGCCCTGGGCCAAGTCCTCGATCTGTTTGAGTTCCATGTTACGACCGGCGGCCGCCTTGGTGGTGAACTCCTTGTAGGTGTCGAGCATCATCTCCTTCATGGCCGCTCGCTCAGAGTCGGTAAACGCCTGCGTCGAGGAGAATGCTCCGCTGTTCTTACCGCGAGCAATCACGTCGACCGACAGGCCGACCTTGTCGTACAGGCCGCCCATGGCGAGCTTGCCACCGACAACGCCGATCGAACCGGTCAGCGTACCGGGCGTGGCGAAGATCTTGTCGGCACCCATCGAGATGTAGTAACCACCGCTGGCCGCGTAGTCGCCCATGCTGGCGATCACCGGCTTGTCGATTTTCTCGACTTCGCGCCAGATCAGGTCGCTCGCCAACGCCGATCCACCAGGGGAATCGACGCGAAGCACGATCGCCTTGACCTTGCGGTTCTTGGCTGCCTTGCGAAGTGCGGCGACCACAGTATCGCCACCGAGCGTCGAATCGCCGAACAGGCCTTGTTGGCTGGTTCCATCCATGATGGGGCCAACGGCATAAACGATTGCGATGCGATCATTACGGCTACGCATGGTGTTCGGTTCGACGCCCATCATCAGCTGCATAAGATTCATCATCCCGCCGAAGCCGGAGAAATCGGTGTCGACGTTTTTCTTGCCGTAGTTCTTGATGACGCCCAGCTTTTCGGCGTTGTGCTCGTCGCGGAACTTGTCGCGGAACTCATCTTCGTACATGACGTGGTCGATCAGGCCTGCTTCCTTCGCTTTTTTGGCAGAAAACATGCCATGATCGATCAGCTCGCGGACGCGTGCCTCTTCCAACCCGCGTGCCTTGGCAATCGTGGAGACCATCTGCCCGTAGTAGTCGTCGATCAGCGAAGAATACTGTCTGCGGAATTCATCACTCATTTCACTGCGAACAAACGGTTCTGCGGCACCTTTGAACTTACCAACCTGAATGAAGTCCGCCTTCACGCCGACCTTTTCGAACAGGCCCTTGTAGAACATGACTTCCGCTCGTACGCCGGGCAGCATCAGCGAACCCGAAGGGGGCATGAAGATTTCGTCACAGCTGCAGGCGATCAAATAGTCGACGCCCGTGGCACCGCTGACATCGGCGTAGACCTTGGTACCCTTCGCGCGAGCTCGATCGACGGCCGCACGAAGCTCGTCGATCTTACCGCGACCGATCATCGGCGAGCGAATTCGCAGCACCAGTGCCGAGACCTTGCCATCCTCAGCGGCTGCTTCGATGCGGCCAATGGTATCGCGAAGGTTCTGTTCCATGTCGCCGAACAAACCGGCCTGCTTCGACGTTTCCGGAAAACTGCCTTCAATGGCAACCGAGGCGATCTTGACCCGATCGACCTTCTTGGCCTCGGTCTTATTGTCATCATCCGCCCGGGCGTCCGTGGCCACCAACGAAAAGGAAGCAACCAGCAGGGCCACCAGCATCGAGCAATGCAAGAACATACGAGTAACAAGACGGGCGTACATGACGGTTATCCTTTGAAATTCAAGACGTTGTCCGCCGGCCGCGACGGTTACCACACGATTGCGGACACCAGCGAGCGAGCAGACGATCGATGACTTAGAAACGAAAGATGAATGGGACACGGAATTGAAACCCGACTCCGATGGTATTCTTGGCCTGGAGCGGTTCTCGCGTCAAGCAAGCCAGCAGCTGGCAAAAAGCGTGCATTTTGCCGGCGGCCGAAGCCATATTCCAACCAGCTATCGCCCCTATCTGGAGAACGCGACACGAACCGCTCCTTGCTGCAGTTTATCACACCTGACCGCGGCGGCCTGCGGCTCGCCCCATTTCGCCCAGAAAGCAACACGAAACCAGCAGAAATCGAACCGATTGTATTCGCTGCGAGGATCGCCTTGTCCAAGCCGACAAAACCACCGCGATTCGCCGCAACACGCACCCCGAAGCGACGCCACCGTAGGGTTCTTTTTGTCGCCTTGACCATGCACACCCGTATATTGTAATTTTGAATAGGTATTGAGTAAGATAGAGCGAAGCCGCGGAGGCCGATCACCCGATGATTCATAGCATGCGGCGACCTGACGTTTGCACTATTGAACGCCTGAGTGCATAGCATTCGGCGAACCGGGCCACGGCGAATTCCGTATTTATCAGCCGGTCTCTATTCATCGAACCGATTTCCGATTCCGACCACAAGGATCCCAAGCCATGAGTTTTCTGGACAAAGCAACGAAGCGACAGAAAGCGGTCTACATGTTCATTCGCGATAAGATCCGCACTCGTGGCTACGGACCCACGGTGCGTGAGATTGGCGATGAATTCGACATCCGCTCGCCGAACGGAGTAATGTGCCACCTCAAGGCCTTGGAAAAGAAGGGGCTGATCACCCGCGAAAAGAACATGTCGCGTGCGATTCAGCTGGCCCAGGAGCCGGCAGAAGAACGTGGCATTCCGCTGTACGGTGACATCGCGGCCGGCGTCCTGCACGAAGCGATCGAACAGGACGAGCGGGTCGACTTCGACGCCCTGTTCAATAAGAAGAACATGTTCGCCCTGCAAGTCCGCGGTGACTCGATGATCGACGACGCGATCACCGATGGCGATATGGTCGTCTGCAAGAAGAGCCGTACAGCGCAAAAGGGGCAGATCGTGGTCGCCCAAACGGAAGAGGGCGAAGCGACCCTTAAGCGATACTATCCAGAATCGCGCCGAATTCGTTTGCAGCCGTCGAATCGCCGCATGAAGCCGATCTACGTCAAGAACGTTAAGATCCTGGGCGTGGTTGTCGGCGTGGTCCGCAAAGTCGCCTAGCGACTCTCGCACACGTTAGCTCAACAGCACGGGTTCAAAGACCAGCGGCATTCAGATGGCCGCTGATCGACCGCCTACGCGGACTCGCGCATTGTGCTAGCCTGATTCAGCTTGTTGTAGAGCGTCTTGAGGCTAATTCCAAGTTCCTCGGACGCCTTGGGCTTGTTCCCGCCGTGACGATTGAGCGCCTGTTCAATCGCCTGCATTTCCATCTCACGTAGCGACATCGGACCGAGCGCCGAGAGTTGCGGCGTCTGCAACGTGCGGGATTCAAAGTTGTTCGGCAGATTGGCCGGCGTTAGCGGCAGCGAATCGGCCAGAATCGAGGCATGCTCGATTACGTTGGCCAGCTCACGCACGTTGCCTGGCCAGGAATGACTGCTCAGCACCTGTAAGAATTCAGCCGACACCAGGTTCGCGTCGTCGACGGTCTGACCATTGCTGAATCGCTTCACAAGGTGACCTGCCAACTCCGGCAAATCATCGAGTCGCTCGCGCAACGGCGGCAGCATGATTTCAAAGGTATTGATGCGGAACATCAGGTCTTCGCGGAAGTCACCATCGGTCACCATCTCGTCCAGGCGGCGATGGGTGGCGCAGATCACGCGGACATCGACCACGACTGAATCGTTCTCGCCGACACGGCGAATTTCGCCACTTTCGAGGAATCGCAGCAGCTTGGCCTGCATCGACTTTGGCAGTTCGCCAATTTCGTCCAAGAAAAGCGTACCCCCGTTGGCAACTTCAAACAGACCAACGCGGGACTCATCGGCACCGGTAAAAGAACCACGGCGGTGACCGAAAAGCTCGCTCTCGATCAGGCTCTCCGGCAAGGCTCCACAATTCACTGCCACGAACGGCATTTCCGCCCGCAGGCTCTGATCGTGCAGGGCTCGCGCCACTAGCTCTTTACCGGTCCCGGTCTCGCCCAGGACGAGCACCGTGGAATTGGTCGGGGCAACCTTGGAAATGAGCGTATGTACTTGCTGCATGGGGGCGCTGTCGCCGATAAGCCGGGGAGCCCCTTCCAATCGTTCGACGCGGTGCTGCAAGGCGCGGCACTTGTTCGTTAATTCTCGCTTTTCCGCCACACGCTCCAGCAATGCCTTCAGTTCGATCAACTTGCAGGGCTTGGTGAGATAATCGAACGCACCATGGCGCAAAGCGGCAATCGCGCTATCTTGCGACGCCTTCCCGGTCAGGATCACCGCCTCAGTATCGGGTGAACTCTCCTTGGCTCGGGCGATCACCTCGATGCCATTGAGCCCCGGCATATCGAGATCGACGAGGATGCAATCGTAGGTATTCATCTCCAGCGCAGCGGCGGCGGTGGCGCCGTCAGGGCAGACGGTCACTTCATGCCCCATGCGTGGCAGTTCCATGCCCATCAGCTCTTGGAGCGAAGGCTCGTCGTCGGCGAAAAGCAGCTTGAGACTTTTAGGCGGCTTGGTAGCGATGATCGTTCTCCTTATGCGAACCTGCTAACGGCAGGGTTACGCACATCTGTGAACCCTTTCCGGGTCCGTCACTGTTTGCCTCGATAGTTCCGTCGTGGTCGGCGACAATTCGGAAGACGATGGAGAGCCCCAGGCCGGTCCCCTGTCCTGATCGTCGCCGCGTAAAGAAAGGCTCGAAGAGGTGCTCTTTGACTTCTTCAGTCATCCCGCAGCCGTCGTCGGAGACCAGGATTTCGGCCTTGCCGCCCTTGATCTGCAGACGGACTCGCACCTTACCTCCAGAATTCGAGCTGTCGAGCCCGTTGGTAATCAGGTTGAGTACCACCTGCTTCATTTCCTGCGGATTCACCGGAGCACGCACCGACTTGCACTTCTCAAATTCGACCGTCTTGTCGCGGTAGTTACCAAGGTGCGACACCATTTCGATGACGTCCTCGATCAACTCCCGCAAATCGGTACTCTGTCGATCGACATCGCCCATGCGTGAGAAGTCGAGCAGTTTTTCGGTGATCTCTTTACAGCGAAACGCCTCTTTCTGAATCATCTGCAGATACCGAAACGCGCCTTCGACGATCTCGGAATCGCCGTCCGTGTCGCGGTTCAGCTCCGCTTCTTCTCGCATTCGCGATTCGAGTGATTCGGCACTCATGGCGATCGAGGCCAGCGGATTGTTGATCTCGTGCGCCACACCGGCGGCCAGATAGCCAACGCTCGCCAACTGTTCGCTGCGGACGACTTCGCGGGTACGATCTTGTACCTGCCGATCGAGGTCGCGACAGATATCCTGAAACTGCTCGGTCATCTGATTCATGGCCGTGCCCAGCTCTTTCATCTCGTCGTCGCTGGTCAATTCAATGCGGTGATCGAAGTCCCCGTCGGCAACGCGGCGTGAACCTTCTAGCAGTACGCGGAACGGGCAAAAGATCCACAGGTAGGACAACCTGACCAGTACAAACAACAACACGGCGGCCGCAATGGCCGTACCCCAGGTGATAAAGATCAGCGAGCGGTACTTGAGCCGCACCTCGCCAGCCAGCTCACTAAGGCGGGCATGGAGATAGGTCGGAAGTTCGGCGGTCAGTCGCTGGAGCTCTTCGACATGTAGCCCGACGATATTGATGAGTTCGTCGTCGTGCATCCATAGATCGTCGCGACCGGTCTTGTCGATTTGCGTCAGAACCTCGTCAATTTCGCGGACCGTCTCTCTTTCGCGTTTGGAACCGCCGAAACCGAGATCAAAGTCCTTCACGTCGAGCTGCCGACGGTACTTCGTCAGGGCCGTCTGAAAACTCTGCAGCTGCATATCGAACTGCTCGCCGAGAATCTGCTCGTCGAGCGGGGAACTGTCGCCGCTGAAAGAACGAAACTCGCGAGAGAGCCGCGCGTCGCGCAGTACGAAACGAAGATCGGTGACCCGTTGCGAAAGCCGCGTGGTGAGCGGCAGTTCGGCCGCGCGGACGCTGATGCTCTTAACCAACTCTCGGTAAGAGTAGAGCCCCACCATGCTCAGCGTCGTGAGCGCCGTAACGATCATCGCCAACAGCGCGAGCTTGAGCAGCAACTTGTAGCGAATGGGCCAATTGGAAAGCAACGACGACCTCCTTGTCGCGTTGACATCGTGTATCGCCGGAATAGCAGAAGCAGGATCCTTTGCCACTATGCCCGGCGGGGTGGGCGATTTCGGAGAGGAAAGTCTACCACCGGTCCCTGCGCCCAACAATACAAAGTTGCTGATGCGAGTTCGGCAATCGCAGTAGCAAGACGGCACCGCCGGCATGCTAGCACTCGCCCCCTTCATCCGGCATGGAAGCGGGCCCTTTTCGGAGTGGAATTGGGGACACCTACGGAGACTGCCTGGTCAGAGTACCGACGGACATGCTCGCGCCGCCAGAAAACGGCCAAACTAGTAGCGAATCACCTTCCGCAACGTCCAAAGCCCCCAGATGATCATGATCACGTTCCCTAACCAGACGGCGATCGGCGGCATATCACCAACCTTGGCCTGCCCGACGCTCACGGTCAGAAGCGGATAATAGACGAGCAGAATCGGCAGAAAACACATGAAGAATACGGTCCAGAATTCGGCATTACGCATCCGGAGTGCTAGTGGGCAGCCGATGAATACGAAGCACAGGCAGCTGAAACCGTTGGCCCAACGTCGATGCGGTTCGGTCTTCAGGTGGTGAAGGCGTTTGCGATCTCCCTCCAATTGAGAGCGACCCCGATCCCAAGAGGACTCGCCTAGGGCCTGGATATCGCCTGCGAGCATCGCCGTGGCTGCTTGGGTTGCCAAATTCTCTTCGGTGCTTTGGATCTGTTTTTTCTGCGCTACAATCTGCCCAGGGATTTCGCGCAACGACACATGCGAAGGGCTTTGCGAACGACTACCCTGCTTGCTGCCTTGTGACAGCGGTATTTCGCGCTTGATCGTACCTCCGAACCGGCCCTTCATGTCACCGCCGGTAGCGTGACCGTTATGGAACCAGAGGGTTAGCGTTTCCGCTTCGACATCCGCTTTGAGCTTGGCCCATTCGGCCCGAATCATGAATTCCGGGGAATTGGGGCCCGCCTTAAAGGTCATGGTCGGTTCAATCAACCGGTCGTCGACAACGTCACGGACGTTGATCGTGAAGTTGTCGGTCGTATGCGTTTTCTGGCTTCTGAGCACGCTATAAGTCACTGGTTCGATCGACTGCATCACGACTTTGCGCAAGCCGTCATAACCCCAAGACACCGCCAGATCGTTCAGCCAAACGGCGACGTAGCTGATTAGTGCCACACAGACCAAGGTGGGCCACACGATCGCCCACGGCGAGATGCCGACCGACTTGATGGCCACGACTTCGTTCGCCGACGCTAAGCGTCCGTAGACACTACAGACCGAGAACAAAATTGTGGCCGGCACGGAAAAACGAAGGGCATCGGGAAGCACATAAGGCAGAACCTGAAACATCTGCTCATAGCCCAATCCCTGTTTGCGCACGGCGAGAATGATCAGCACGCTGATCATGAGTAGAGTCACCGCGGTCAGTGAGATAACAAAGACCGTGAGCAGCTGCCGTAATACCGAACGCTGGAGGAGATTCATAGCGTCGGTAGTGTCGAAATCGAGGGCAATCAGGTCAAGGCGAATCGCATTTGCCGACCGTTGCCACAGAGAAACCGCCACACGCTGGCATCGAGAATCGCCACAAATTAAAGTCGCGATTTACAGAAGATCGAGCGGAGAATCAGCGAATTTTGCCTGATCCGCTGCTCTCGCCTGCTTGTAATCGGCCACAATCGCGCACACCAGGCGGGCGTCAAGCCGCACCCGCTCGAACAAATCCGACGCCGAGGAACCCGAGACGGCCGCGTCCGCTGGAGACGACGATTCGGCAAGCCTCGCATGCAGCTTTTCAAGCGTCTCTGGCTTGAGCTTCACCGATGCCCGTTCGGCTGCCTGCTGAATTCGGTCCAATACGTCCGCTAGCATCTCAAGCGTTTCCTGCCCTCCACTACAATCAAATTCGGCGTAAGGTGCCTGCCCCAGCGGTCGCATCGGTTGTTCTTCAACGACTTCCTCCCGTTGAAAGCGAACGACAAGAGCCAAGATAGCCGCAACGATTCCGCCCACGCCGGAAAGAATCGATGGCACGTGGTGGCCCATAAACCAGGTCACCGCAGCCGCCACAAAGGCAAGCAACGCCACAGCGGAGAGCAAACGGCTCTTCAGCTGCCTAGCGGCACTCTCATCCTCGACCTCTTGCTCGATCTGCTCGCCCACTTCGACGACGATCACCGTGATATTGTCGGGGCCACCACGCAGGTTCGCCAAATCGACTAGAGCCCGCGCCGCTTCATCAGCCGGCAATGCTGCTAGCAGGGTACCGACCACAACGTCCGGCACGGGACCGGTCAGGCCATCGCTGCAAAGCAGATACTTGTCACCGGTCTGGACTGGTAATGGCCCTTCTAAGTCGACTTTTACCTGAGGGCTGGGACCTAAGCTCCGCGTAATAACGTTCTTAGGCAGGTTCATGGCGACTTGATCGTCGCCGTTCTCGGCCGCTGCACGAACTTCCCACACCAGCGAATGATCGAACGTCAGTTGTTCGAGCAGTTGATCACGAAAGCGATAGACGCGTGAATCACCAACATGCCCGATCAAGACTCCTTCCGGCAGCAGGACCATAGCACTGCAGGTGGTCCCCATGCCCTGAAAGTCGATATCGGCCCGCCCTTTGTCAAAAATCTGGCGATTGGCGGCCAGAATGGCCTTCCGCAGGGCAGCGGGCGCAGCGGCATTTTCGTTCTTGCTATAGGTGTGTGGAATGCCGTCTGCGGCGATCTTGCTGGCCAACTCTCCGGCCGCATGGGCCCCCATCCCATCGCAGACGACGAACAGGTGCCCTCGCTGCTCCCAATAGTCCTCGTCGGACGCGACCAGCACGTTCATCGAGTCCTGATTGTTCTGCCGCCGCATGCCAACGTCGGACAGAGCAGCGTGATGCAAGCACCATCCGCATTGGGTTGTTTGTGATTCCATAGTCGGTCGTCCTAGAACCCCTATTCTATTCTCGCGAACCAAGACAAACCAGGCGCGGCCATGCCAGCAGTGAAAAATACGTGCCGGGGCGTGCGAAAATCGTTAGTGCAAGCAGCAAAGGTCGGACTGGCCACGGGATGCCTGAATTCCTATACTCCGCCACCTTTTTCCTAATCGGGCCCGCTCATGGTACGCGCTTCGACAGCAATCTGTTCGTCACGCGAGAGGGAGATCTCGGCGTCTCCCCGGCTTCCAATGTGCGCGCCTACCGCTAAGAAAACGGACGAATCGCCACAACTTTCACGACGACTGGCCGGATTGGCCCTGTTGCTCTTGCTCTGCCTTTCGCTAGCCAGCGGGTGCATGCGGCGACGGATGACCATCGTCAGTGATCCGCCGGGTGCCCTCGTTAAGATCGACGACAACGAGATCGGAACGACCCCTGTGTCGACCGACTTCACTTTCTACGGCACGCGCAAGTTTCAACTCATTAAGGACGGGTATGAAACGCTCACCGTGCTGCAGCCGATTCCCGCTCCGTGGTATCAGTATCCGGTGCTGGACTTCTTTAGCGACAACCTGGCGATGCACGAGATCCATGACTCGCGTTTGCTGAGCTATCAGCTCCAACCGATGATTGTCAGCCCAACCGAAGAGATCATCCAGCGCGGCGAGAATCTGCGAAACTACGGACAGGCGCCACCCCACATCGCACCGGCTGGTGCAATCAGCTACGGCCCCAGTTTTCCCGTCGGCCCCCATCCGTCAGCAGGCCCCGGCTCTCCCGCAGGCACGCTACCACCCCCCGGAATTCCATCGGGCCCCAACTATGCACCACCAGCAGGTTTGCCCCCTGCCCCAGCATATGGTCCAGGATCAACGCAGGTACCGCCGCAGAACTTCGTACCGCCGGGTGCATCTGGTCTTCCGATACCACACCCACTGCCGGCGTTGCCTCCGACGGCTCCGCCCTATGGCCCGCAATTTCCTCCGGCCGGCGGTAGGCTACCTTTGTAGCGTTCGCTCGGCTGGTGTTCTGGCCGGCAGTCGATTCGCGCCCAACTCGGGCGGATCGCGCCAATCGATCGGTGGCGGCTGCACCTGAGGATAGTTCGGGAACTTTGTCCGCTCCTGTTTGCGAATCGCACCGCTGACACCAAGTCGCCCCGGATCGCGGGCAATCTTGTCGGCAAACACCTCGAGTGACTTGATCGTGGGACGAATATCCTTGGTGATCTGATTGATATTGCTGACAGCCGAACTAATTTCGTTGTACAGCTGCGGATTGTTGATCAGCTGTCCCAGCGTTCCTTCATCACTGTTGATGCCTTCGGTGAATTGGTTGAGCTGACTCATCACCGATTCAAAATCACTCAGCGCCCCGTCCAGCTTACGAGCAATGTCGTCGCCGCGTTCCCCTAAGGGCTCGGTCAAGCCTTCTAGGTTTTTGAGATTGTTCTCGGCTCGAGCCATTGCTTGCTCAACACTTTCAGCGGCCCGATTCATCTTCTCCATCAACTGGGGCAAGTCTTCCATCGTCTTGGCCAGGCCGTTGCCTAGTTCGTCATCGCCAAGCAGTTTGTTGACACTGTCCATGGCGCCGTTGAAGCTCTCGAGCGCAGTCTCGGTCTTGTTCATGATCCGGTTAATCTGCTCGGGATCGTCCCCTTCGAGCAATCGATTGATGTTGGCCGCAAGCTTTTCGACTTGTCCGCCGGCATCCTTAACAGCGCCCCCCGCCTCCGCGAAAGAGCTCAGCGTTTCATTCAGCTGCTCCTCAAACTGTTCCGCCATGTCGAGCGGACTGGGAACCCAGACACCCTTGAGCGTACCGATCTCTTCCGGGCTCATTTCCGTGAGCAGCTTGCCGAGACCTTTCGGGGAGTCACCTGGCACAAACTCCAGCGCTGCGTCCCCCAGGATGGAACTCTTAATACGGCAGACCTCACCTTCTCGCAGTTCGGCATCGGGTCGCGTGATCTCCAGCCGCACAATGATGCCCGCTGGATCGTGACTGAATTCGACATTGGTTACTCGGCCAATGAGAATTCCGCTTTTGCGCACGGGGGTCCCCACCGTTACGCCTGGCGCATGATCAAAATGGGCGTTCAGAACCTGCGCCGTTTGGAACGGCGTCGAGACGTCGCTGAACCGAACGATGAGAATGCCTGTAAGCAACAATGCAGACAGGACAACCACACCAACACGCCATTGCAGACTACGTTGATCCATCGAAAAACTACTCTCTCGTACTAAGACGATAATTGCTGAGGATGATTGCCGTTCTGTTCCCGCATCTCCGAGAGACGCGCCCCCGCCTCTCCGCGTACGAATTGCGTGACCCTTCGATCGCGCGACTGCAAGATCTCGTCGGGCGGTCCGTCGTAAAGAATCTGTGGTTCGTCGTCGCCGATCCGCGACGCCGGAAATAACATTACCACGCGATCCGCGACCTTCTGGGCGGTCTTCATGTCGTGCGTAACAACAACGCTGGTCACCGTATGTCGCTCGCGAACCCGCAAGATCAACTCATTGATGACGTCGCTCATGATCGGATCGAGCCCGGTCGTCGGCTCGTCGTAGAGCATGATCTCCGGATTGATGGCCAAGGCCCTGGCCAGTCCCACGCGCTTTCGCATACCGCCGGACAGTTCCGCCGGCTTCTTGGTCACAATGTTTTCCGGCAGCCCCACTTCGGCCAACCGGGCGAGGACAATTTCGCGCACCTCATCGGCCGAGTAGGCGGAGTGCTCTCGTAGCGGAAATGCCACGTTCTGTCCGACCGACATACTGTCGAACAGGGCCGCATTCTGAAAAACGAAACCGAAACGAACGCGTTGCCGGGTTAGTTCCTTATCGCCCAACCTACTTAGATCGTGGCCATCGAAAAGAACTTCGCCTTCGGTCGGTGTAATGAGTCCAATGATCGTCTTCATGAGGACCGTCTTACCACAGCCACTCTCGCCGATGACCGCAATTGTCTGGCCTTTGGGAATCTGCAAGTTGATTCCGCGCAACACCTCCTGCTGGCCGAACTGCACGCGCAGATCGCGAATGTCGACCAGAGATTCTTCGGCGGAGGTGGACATAGTTAGGGCTTTGCGGGCTTCGACGGTTGAGTGTTAAGGAACGGAAATCGGCTTATTGAATAACTCGGGCGACGGGCGCGCCTCGTCTTTGGCGGCTAGAGGAACGGCGCCGCATCGGGCCAAATGACCAGATAGATCGAATCAAGAAGCACGCCTAGGAAAAAGTCGAGGACGAGAATAATGACGAACGAATGAACGAACGCGGCCGTTGCGGCCCGGCCGACACCTTCGGCGCCCGGGGCACAGTGAAATCCACGATGACAACTAATTAGGGCAATGGTCGCCCCGAAGAAGAAGCTCTTGAAGAGTCCCGTAAACAGGTCATACAGGCCGACGAATTTCTGAGAGTTATCCCAGTAATGGAAGCTATCGATATCAAGAATAAAAATGCTATAGAACGCTCCGCCGACCACGCCCATGAAATCGGCCATGATCGTGAGCGCCGGAATGAGCAGCAGGCAAGCCAGAAATCGTGGCACCACTAGATACTGAATCGGGTTGGCTCCCATACTCGAGAGTGCATCGATCTGCTCGGTCACGCGCATCGTGCCTAGCTCCGCGGCGATCGCACTTCCCACGCGGCCGGCCAACATCGTGGCGGCCAACACGGGCCCCAGTTCTCGCACCAGGGTGAGATTGATCATCGCTCCCAGCCGGGACTCGAAACCGAGCCCTCGAAACTGGGCATAGCTCTGCACGGCCAGCACCATACCAATGAAGGTTCCGGTCAACGCGACAACCGGCAGACTCAACACGCCCACCTGATAGAAGTTGGGCAGCAACGTCTCCCGCCGCGGCATTCGTGTCAGCAGCCACGACATCGTACGGACGGCAAAAATTGCCACTTCGCCAACGACCGAGATCCAGTCGATGATCACCGCACCGAGATCAGCGATCGAGTCGATCACGACCTGTAGCATCCGCGCAAAGATCCCCTGCTTGGACGGGAGCATCGATTCTGGAGAGCCGGTGGACATGAAGGCGACTAGTTTCTTGCGTGTGATGCTAGGGCGATGGAAATCACTCACGTTCGAGTGCGTCCTCGGTCGAATTCCCTTCGTTTCCGCTAGCAATGCGGGCACGATCGTGGCCTTCGACCCAAGCGCAGCGCGAGCGCGGGCTTCGGTGTCTTCTTCTTCGACGGTCCGATCGTATCGCTTGAGAAAAGATTGCCGGTCCCCAGGCATAGACAAACCTGGAAAGATAGGTACCCAATTCCTGGAGATTGGTAGCCGGCGGCCGCGTCACCCGCGCACGAAAAAACCCCCACCCTGACAAGCAAGATGGGGGTTTGGATTATCGATTATCGCGAGCGAAGACTACTCGGCGTCGCCTTCGTGAGATTCGCCACCTTCGGCAACGGCCCCGACTGGCGGTTCCTCTTCTTCGTCTTCCTCGATCTTCTCACCGCGGAATTCGAGTCGAATCACCTTGTCGTCGTCATTCTTCTTACCGTCGATGACGATGTGATTCTGACCGGCGAACTCGCCGCGAAGCAGCTCTTCGGAAAGCGGATCTTCGATATAGCTTTCGATCGCACGACGCAGCGGACGAGCCCCGTAATCGGTGTTCGAGCCCTTGCGAATCACAAAGCTCTTGGCGTCGTCGGTGAGCGTGATCTTGAGACCACGTTCCAGCAGACGCTCGCGAACCTTGGCCAGTTCGAGATCGATGACTTCCTTGAGATTCTCTTTCGTGAGATGACGGAAGATAATCAGGTCATCAACACGGTTGAGGAACTCCGGCCGGAAGACGCGTTCGATCTGATCGGTAACTCGCTTCTTCATGCTCTTGTAAGAAGCATCGGCTTCACTCGTTCCGGGGAAACCGAATTCCGATTCGTTCTTGATCGCTTCGGCACCGGCGTTGGTGGTCATGATCAAGATCGTGTTACGGAAGTCGACGTTGCGACCGAAGCTGTCGGTCAGGCGACCTTCTTCCATAACCTGAAGCAACATGTTGAAGACGTCCGGATGGGCCTTCTCGATTTCGTCGAGCAGGACCACCGCGTAGGGACGACGGCGAATCTTTTCGGTGAGCTGACCACCTTCTTCAAAGCCGACATAGCCAGGAGGGGCACCAATCAGGCGACTGATGTTGTGCTTCTCCATGTACTCGCTCATGTCGATCTGAATCAAGGCGTCGTCATCGCCAAACATGAATTCGGCGAGGGCCTTGGCCAGCAACGTCTTACCGACACCGGTCGGTCCGGCGAAGATGAAGCAACCGGTCGGTCGTTTCGGATCTTTCAATCCGCTGCGACTGCGACGAACCGCCTTGGAGATCGAGTGAATCGCCTCTTCCTGGCTGATCACGCGATCGTGCAGTTCCTTCTCCATCTCCATCAGACGCATGCTGTCTTCCGTACTCATGCGTGTGAGCGGAATACCGGTCATCTTGGAGACGACTTCGGCAATCACTTCCTCGTCAACCACGCCGTCGGTCTCTTGTGACTTTTCGCGCCACTGACGGGTGATCTCTTGTTTCTTTTTCTTCAGCTTGTCGGCCGAATCACGCAGACCGGCAGCCTTCTCGAAGTCTTGATTGGCGACCGCTTCTTCTTTTTCTTTGTTGAGTCGCTCGACCTCTTCGTCAATGTCCTTCAAATCTGGCGGTCGGGTCATCGCCTTGAGCCGGACGCGGGCACCTGCTTCGTCGATCACGTCGATCGCCTTATCAGGCAGGCAGCGACCGGTGATGTAGCGATCGGAGTATTCGACGGCCGCTTCCACGGCGTCGTCGGTGATCTGCACGCGGTGGTGCGTCTCGTAACGATCGCGAAGGCCTTTGAGAATCAGGACTGTTTCGTCCTTGCTCGAGGGCTCGACCATGACGATCTGGAATCGACGATCCAGAGCGCTGTCCTTTTCGATGTACTTGCGATACTCGTCGAGCGTCGTGGCACCGATGCATTGAATCTCGCCACGCGAGAGAGCCGGCTTGAGTACGTTCGAGGCATCGATGGCGCCTTCGGCACCACCAGCACCCACGAGCGTGTGAAGCTCGTCGATGAACAGAATCGTGTTCTTGGCGCGACGAACCTCGTTCATCACCGCCTTGATTCGCTCTTCAAACTGACCGCGATACTTCGTACCGGCGACCATCATGGCCAAGTCGAGCACCACGATGCGGCGATCGCAAAGCAGCTCGGGTACGTTGCCTTCGATGACACGCTGAGCGAAACCTTCGACGATGGCGGTCTTGCCGACACCGGCTTCACCGAGCAGCACCGGATTGTTCTTCGTACGGCGGCAAAGAATCTGGATGGCTCGTTCGATTTCTTGTTCACGGCCGATGACCGGATCGAGTTTGCCTTCGCGGGCCAGGTGCGTCAGGTCGCGACCAAAGCTGTCGAGCGCCGGGGTCTTTGACTTGCCACCCTTGGTCGAGCCAGACGACTCGCTGCGACCTTCTCCGCCACCACGTTCGGCGACTTCACCACCTTCCATGCCGTGGCCGAGAAGATTCAGCACTTCTTCGCGAACATCTTCCAGCTTCAAGCCCAAATTCATCAGAACCTGAGCGGCGACGCCTTCTTGTTCACGCAAGAGACCAAGCAGGATGTGTTCGGTACCGACGTAATTGTGATTCAGGTTGCGAGCCTCTTCCATCGAGTACTCGATGACCTTCTTGGCTCGCGGGGTCTGGGGCAACTTGCCCATGGTGACCATGTCGGGGCCGCTCTGCACGAGCTTCTCGACTTCCAGGCGGATCTTTCGCAGATCGACGTCGAGATTCTTCAACACGTTTGCCGCGACGCCACTGCCTTCCTTAATCAGGCCCAACAGCACGTGTTCGGTGCCGATGTATTCGTGGTTAAAGCGCTGCGCTTCCTGATTCGCAAGCTGCATCACTTTGCGGGCGCGGTCCGTAAATCTTTCGTACATAGTTGCTCTCCAACAGTCCGCCTTCGGGAAACGACTCCCGACTTAGGCAGCGGTGTTCGTTTGCGCGGAGTCAATTGTCGCGTTAGGATCTTCTACTAGTTCCTGATCTCTCTCGTATTCTTGTTCGATCAAGCGTCGTTCATTCTCAATTTCAATCGACCACGCCTCGGCTCGCTCGCGAAGACTCAAATCATCGAGTCTTCGTCGGGCTTCTTCAAACCGCTGCGTATGTCGACACATCGTGGCCCACATCAATCGGGCCTCGACATCTCCTGGATCGCGGCGAAGTAGCTCGTTGAGAAGCCGCTCGACCTCGTACCAGTTTCCTTGCAAATATTCGTTCGTCGCTTCAACGAATAATAGGTCGTCTTCTTCAGCGACGTCTGAATCTTCACTACTTGCATTTATATGCTTGCTTGTTTCCTTGGCAACTTCCTTACGCATCTGAACGAAGGAAGCAACGCCCGCGGCCGACCAGACCAGCAGCACCACGATCCAGGTGACCGTTCGTGACGACGCACTCAACACGTCCGTCCAGCCGAAGCTGGCCACGAGTGCCAAATTCAACAACAATGCGAACCCAATGGCCAAGACCAATCCTGCCACAGCTCCCTTTTTCCAGAGCTGTGCCAATCCTGGCCAGGCACAAAAGACCCACGCGCTGCGTGCGTTCACCTTTTCGGACATCCTTATCCGCTCCGGTACGGCCTGTGTAACAGGCTGCCTATCTACCCGATTTTTCCGCCTGGGAATTGTAACTCTCACTTCGTACCGAGGCAAGGCAACTGACGTTCTCATTTGGAGTTAGGCGAACCCACCAGCGCCCCAGCCCGGTCATCTCGTACAGCACCCCACCATGAAAGAGGGGATGATTCGGCTGCGACCGATTATGCCGTGTTTCTGCCTGTCCGCCGTGCGCTTTGTGTGCGAGGGGATTACCACCCGAGCCTCGTTAAGCGACACTGGGAACCAGACCGAATGTGCCGACTTTGCTAGCAATACGGGCACCGACGTCACCTGTGGCCGGAGAGCGAAATCGCATCCACGCAGACACATAAGCGGCTACTTAGTCGACATCCAGTCCACGAAAACCTACAGATAGAGGTCCAATCGACCTCCTATCGGACGGTCCTCCACCTTTCCTATGGAACAACAGCTTCCCCCATCAACCCCCGTTTGGCGAATCCTCGACGCAGCAGCCAATCGAACGGCAGAAGGACTGCGTGTCGCGGAGGACTACGTCCGCTTCGCATTGGACGACGCCTATTTGATGCGAGAGTGGAAATCGCTTCGCCATGACCTGACCAGCCTGGTCGGTCGCCTGGAATTGCAGCGTCGAAATTCTGCCCGGTCAACTCTAGGTGACGTTGGAACGCAGCAGACACTTCCCAGCGAAACAGCCCGCGGGTCGCTAGCTGATGTGTTTGCCGCCAGCGTCTCGCGAGCCCAACAAGCGATCCGTACGTTGGAGGAGTACAGCAAGCTGATCAACAGCGAGGACATCGCAGGTGGCCAAATCGCGGGCGAATTCGAATCGCTACGATATCGGAGTTACACGCTGGCTGCCGCCGTGGTCACGACGACCGCCAGTCGTGACCGGCTCGCAGACGCCCCGTTCTATGTCATTCTCGACGGGCAAGATTCGGCCGAAGCGTTTGAGAGCCTGGCGGAGACCATCTACACCTCGGGAGCCGGTATCATTCAGCTCCGAGATAAGTCACTGAATGATCGAGACCTATTAGATAGAGCCCAGCGGCTCTCCAGTCTGGCCCGGAGGCTCGAGCGACTGGCCATCGTCAACGACCGTGCCGATATCGCGGTCGCCTCCGGCGCCCAGGGAGTCCATGTGGGTCAGGATGAGCTGACGGTGAAAGACGTTCGCGCCGTCGTTGGTCCCGACACCCTCGTCGGTGTTTCCACCCACTCAATCGAACAAGCCCGCAAGGCTGTGCTCGACGGGGCCAACTACATTGGTGCCGGCCCTACGTTTCGTTCCCAGACAAAATCGTTCTCGGAGTTCCCTGGACTGGATTTCCTACGACAGGTCGCCGCGGAGATTCGCCTGCCTGCGTACGCAATCGGTGGCATCAAGCTTGATTCGCTGGGCAAGGTGTTAGCCACGGGCGTCACGCGTGTCGTGGCGAGTGGCGCCGTTGTGTCGTCAAACAAACCTGCCAACGTCGTGCGACAGTTTTGCGAGATGCTTCAGCAGGCAACTGCCGAAACGGCGACTTAGAACGTTGCTGAGGCGACGATCGACGCTTAACTCCCTTAAGCGGCTACCGGCTCTTCTTCGAGCAGCTTGTCGATCAGGGCGCGCATCTTGTCTTCATCGCCTGATTGGTAGCCAATCCACACAGCGCGAATGACACCTCCAGCATCGATAAGAAATGTCGTCGGCAAGCTAAGTCCCTGTTGGTCCAGCGCGACCTCAGCTCCGGTGAGCGTGAAACCGTCGATATCGGTGTACGCCGGAAGGGTAAGGTTCATCTCCTGAAGGAAATCGCGCGTATTGGATTCAAGCAGTGCTGGATCGGTCACAGAACCAGCAAAAGAAACCGCCAACAGTTGGAACTTAGGATTCGTTCGGTAGTCACGTGCAATTTGATCAATTCCAGGAAGCTCCCTGCGACAGGGAGGACACCAGGGCCCCCAAAGATTGAGCAACACGACTTTGCCGCTCACGTCTTCCAAGCCAACACGCTCCTGCGGCTCCTCGCTGCCAACCCCCGCGAGACCGAGCACGTTGAATCCTGGATAGTTCGATCCGACGGCCGGGTGCTGCGTGGGATCGGTGCTGCGGTTTGGCCGCAACATAATCGAGATCCCCGTGATCGCCATCGCCAGAAACACGAACACCCAAGCGTTGGAACGTTTCTTATGCATCAATCGCCTTTCGACTCTCTATCGCCTATCACTTCTCAGTTTCTTCATTTCACAGTTTGTCATGGCTGGACCGCAATCCCCAAGGCTCTCCCTACCCTACGGCTCGGCCCTGCGTCGCCAACGAAGCGAACAAGGTTGCGCGGCCTTCTCAATATGGCACTCGCCGGCAAGAGAAAGAAATAGGTCTCTATCAGAGAACTACCGTGGAAAGCTGGCGAGGAAAGGGGGCCAATGACGCCCGTCAACACGTTGGCTACTCAGCAAAATATTGCAAAAATCGCCGAAGAAACTCGTTGCGTCGACTCTCAAGTCATTATACTGAAGCAGAGCTGAGGGACCCAGCAAACGCCAACCCCTAGAAGTAGGCGTCGCCATGAAAACGATCTCGCTGCTGTCGCTAACTCTCTTAGTTGGCATCTCGTCTGCCGGCTGCGTGTACGAGACGGATGATCTCGTTGGCACGACTGTCGGCGGTAACCTCTCACCAGACACCCTGGCCAAGATGATTTTGGCCCATGACGTCGAAGGCATGCATGAGGTGATCTCGGCGGGAGTCGATCCGAATATGGCGGGATCAACGAGTCTCCCTCCGTTGCACCTCACGGCCATGCTGGGCTTCATCGAGGAAGGGCGTGCTCTCATTGAACGAGGAGCTCGCATCGACAAAACCTGTGTCGTGCCAGGCCCGGGTGCCGCTCCCGACGACACCACCTGGACGCCGGTAACAACTCCGTTGCACCTCGCGGCGCAGATGGGGCACGTCGACTACGTACTCATGCTGTTGGACCAGGACAAGCAGCTTGTCGACGTCAACATTCAGAATGCTCACGGGGGAACGCCGTTGGATACGGCTCGTGCTGTCCTCGACCAGTTGACACGACGCGAGGGACTACTAAACACGTCGATCGAGACCAACAAGAAAGAAGCCACGGGAAGGGCCGAACCGCTCGATCGGATGCTGGCGCGAACTCGCGTCCAACGGGAACATGTTGAGTCTGTTGTGCGAGTGTTGGAATTCCAGGGTGCTAAGACGAGTCAGGAGCTGCTTGCAATTCAGCTTCACGCGGAGATCGACGCTGACACGAACCGCAATAATGTGGCGAAGCGAGTTCGTGAATTGAAGCAAGAGCGTCAAGCGCAAGGGCGCCGCTTCATCTCTCAGGCCGATCGGCTACAAAAACAGGCCGTGGCGCCGGTCGTGAAGGACAACAGCGTGACCAAAGACCCCAACGACGCTCCATGAGCAGCGACCTTCCCGACGCCGAGTCGCAAAGAATCGCCGACACCAAGTCGCAAGGAATCACCGACGGCAAGTCGCAAAGAATCGAAGTGGAACAAAAGTTTCCACTCAAAGACGATTCCGCGGTCAACGATCTTCTTGAAGCCGTTCGCCGTCTGGGCGGCACCTGGCAAGAACCGTGCGAACAGGTCGACGCCTACTTCGCACATCCCTCCCGCGATTTCTCCAAAACCGACGAAGCGCTTCGCATCCGCCGACAGGGCGATGCCGTTTGGGTTACTTACAAAGGCCCTAAGCTCGACGCCACGACCAAGACGCGCCACGAAGTTGACCTGCCCTTGGCCAATCCGGACGATGCCGACTCAATGGCCGAGATACTCCGGGCACTCGGCTTTCGCCATGTATCCGACGTCCGTAAGCTGCGCCGCGTCGCACGTATCTCCTGGAATGATCGTGCAGTCGAGATCGCCTGCGACGAAGTGCCGCCGCTGGGGCACTTCGCTGAATTGGAAATCGTGGCGACCCAGGATTCTCTTACAGAAGCCCGCGAAACCGTCACTTCGCTCGCCAGTGAATTAGGCCTGTCAGGGAGCCAGCGGCGTAGCTATCTGGAATTGTTGCTGGACGCCTAGCTTAGTTCTCGATCCGGTTTTTGCTCGAGACATCGGACCCGTATTCGCCTCGATCCGGGGCGCAACTTTGCACTTTGTCCATTTTCGGCATTCTGGCATACTCATCGAGCGGTTTTTGCTCACCCCCTGCCGGTAATATCCCCGTGAAGATCTTTTTTTCTGTTGGCGAACCTTCTGGCGACATTCATGGTGCCAATCTAATTAAGGATCTGCGCCAACGGATGCCGGATGTCGAGTGCGTCGGCTACGGTGGCCCGATCATGGAATCGGCTGGCTGCCGACTGCATGCCGACTTGACCGAACTGGCCGTGATGTGGGTTGCCGCCGTGCTCTTCAATATCCATCGCTTTTGGCGACTGCTGGTCGAAGCCGACCGCTACTTTAAGAAACACAAGCCGGATGCCGTCGTGATGATCGACTACCCTGGCTTCAACTGGTGGATCGCCCGTCGGGCCAAGGCTCACGGCATTCCTGTCTTCTATTACGGAACGCCACAGCTTTGGGCCTGGGCTGGCTGGCGAGTGAAGAAGATGCGCCGACTCGTCGACCATATTCTTTGCAAATTACCATTCGAGCCAAAGTGGTACGCCGATCGAAATTGCCAAGCGACGTACGTTGGCCATCCGTTCTTTGACGAAGTCGATCGTTATCAGCTCGACGTCGACTTTATGAGGAACCAGGCGGCGCAGGAAGGCCAGCTCGTCTCGATCCTGCCTGGTTCCCGCACGGCGGAAGTCACCAACAATCTGCCCTGGCTACTCAAAGCAGCATCGATCGTTCACAAGAAAGTTCCCACCGCGCGATTCGCGCTCGCCAGTTTCAAAGAAGCACAAGCCGAGTTGGCCCGTCCGCTGGTCGAAACAAGCGGCTTGCCAATTGAGATTCACGTCGGACGCACAAGTGAATTGATCGAAGCGGCAACCTGTTGCTTGGCGGTCTCGGGCAGCGTGTCGCTCGAGCTGATGCAACGATCCACGCCGACGGCGATTCTCTATTACGTGAGTCGTCGCACCCGCTTTCTGATGCGTCATGTGTTTCGCATCAAGGTGAAGTTCATCACATTGGTCAATCTCATGGCCGAGCCGGAGCCGTTTGCCGATCGCCCAATTCCATTTGACCCCGAGGCCGCGGATGCTGACCGTGTGCCCATGCCGGAGTACCCAACCTGCGAAGACAAGTCGGAGCAACTTGCGGCTCATATCATCGAGTGGCTAACCGACGAGTCGGCGCGTGAGGCAAAGGTCGTCCAACTCGACGAACTCAAAGCCAAGTACGGTTCCATTGGTGCCTCGGAGCGAGCGGCCGACTATATCGTGGCTGCCCTTCGCCAGCCACATGACGCCCGGCACCGTCCACCATCACCACACTTTCTCGCAGAATCTTCTGGCAGGACGGGTGAGAACGCGACGAGCCACACGACCGCCGCGATCAACTAAGCCTCTGGGGTCTGCCACCACCACCGAGCGGTGCTAGAATTCCTCATGATCGGGGGCATATTTATGGCCCGGCGGCGCCCCCTGCCACGAATCATTGCCCCGAACAGGTCGATTCAGGCGAGCCCTTCGGCCATCCCGCACTCCATAAACGCTAGGCGAACGAGATACCAACCGTGATTTTAGGCGAACCCGCTCCCACCCAAGCCGACCTCCGTTTCAGCATCTTTGGATTTCCCGTCCGGGTCCATCCGTTTTTTTGGGTGCTCTGCATCATCCTGATCATCAATAGCAGCAACATCGATCTAAAGCAGCTGCTGATTTGGACAGCCGTGGTCTTTGTTTCGATCCTGATTCACGAACTGGGCCACGCCTTTATGGTCCGTTACTACGGTGGTCGCCCCTGGATCACGTTGCATGCCTTCGGCGGTCTCTGTTCGTATCAGCCGATACACCGCGGACCACTCAGCAATATTCTCATTTCCATTGCTGGACCAAGTGCCGGCTTTTTATTCCTGGCCATAGTACTCTCAGGAATTCACGCGGCAGGATTCCCTGTTGTGTTTGTTTACTTGTTTAATTTCTTGCCGATGCCCATCGTGGCCGTCGAATTCCCTTCGCCTGAACTTAACACGCTTGTTTGGGATCTGATCTACGTCAACTATTTCTGGGGACTTCTTAATTTGCTACCGCTCTACCCACTCGACGGCGGGCAGATTTCTCGGGAGCTATTCATGCTCGGAAATCCCCAAACAGGAGTCGTTCAGTCGCTATGGCTGTCGGTGTTCACAGGCGCGATCATTGCCGTACTGGCGATAACGAAACTTGAGAGCATCTTCATGGCTCTCATGTTTGGTTACCTCGCCTACACCAGTTGGGCCACGATCCAAGCCTACACCGGGCGCGGTGGTTATGGCGGTGGACCGACGCGCCGCGGATGGTAAACCATGAGCGGTACCGAGCAGTCGGTCGACAGGCATGAGTCATGGCCCAAGCGCCGGCTCGTACTACTAGGAGCGAGCAATGTGCGCATGTCGTTGGCGACCACGATTCGCACGGCGACTCACTTTATCGGCGAACCGCTTCACGTCATGGTCGCCGCGGGTCATGGTCGATCGTACGGGAAATCAACCCGTGTACTCGGCCGTCAATTGACCGGGATCACGCAGTGCGGTCTTTGGCAGGCACTCGAAGACCAATCGCCTCTACCTGCGCACGCACTTGTAACGGATATCGGTAACGACCTGTTGTTTGGCGTCGCCCCGCAGCAGATTGCGGAATGGGTAGAGCAATGCACCGATCGTCTGTTAGCGCAAGACGCACAAGTTATTATGACGCGATTGCCGCTCGCCAATTTCAACTCACTCTCTACAACGCGGTTTAAGATTTTCCGCTCCCTTCTGTTCCCGAGGAGCCGGCAGTCGCTGACAGAATTGAGGTATCTGGCAAGCGAATTGGACGACCGCGTGACCGAGCTAAGTCGTTCGAGACCAATCACCTTGGTCGATCAGTCACCCGATTGGTATGGATTTGACCCAATCCACCCTCGATTTCGCCATTGGCCAACCGTCCAGCAAACATTACTGGCTTCATGGCGTGTCACAGATGTCTCAAAACCGGATTCCAATCGCTGGCGCGACCACGTGCGAGCGTGGCGTCTGCGTGGTGAAGAGCGTCTCGTGTTTGGTCGGATGCGACGAAGCGCACAACCTTGCGCACGTCTACCTGACGGCACAATCGTTGCACTTCATTAACGTCACAAACAACAATCTTGATCGATCCGACGACTTTTTTTTGAAATTTTTTTGAATTTTTTTTGTACCCCGATCAACCTGCGTCAAAGTCTCTTCGCACCATACAAGCGACGCGCACATTTTCCTGATAGCGTCCGCGCGTCGCGGCATATCGCGGTGTTAAAACGGTGTTCGATGATGTCATATCGGGCGCTTTGAGATGTTTTGTTGTTGCCCAAGAAAACGCGTAGACCCAATAAATTCCCGCATAAAACGCAACACGACGACGTCAATCTATGAAATGATGTTCGCCTGCTTCGGCAAGTGGCGGCGCGCGTCGCGTGATCGACAACGCATTAAGAAGATTTAGCTCAACGAACAACGCGCGCGACTTGAAACGCGCGTTCGCGCGACGTCGTGACTGTTCCTTGAGGTAACAACGCGTACAAATTCTCAATTTTTTTTGCGAGAAGGTCTTGACGCATCGATTTGGATTCTGAACATTTACAAAAAGTCATAAGTAGCAGGCGATGGATGTTGTTTGCGATTTGTGATCTTGAGTTGTCCGAACTACGGAAGCTCGTCGATGGTGGAACGTTCCACCGCGTCAAGATTCATTGGCGCACTGCGACGAGACAATGTGGTTCTTTAACGCCAAGAGCGAGCGAGGCTGAGTCGGCGAACATTGTGTCCGTCGCCCGTTCCATGCTCGCCGGTACCTTTTAACGGAGGACGTGTTGTGGCCAAAAAACGGAAGAAGGCTGCTAAGAAGAAGGTAGCCAAGAAAAAGGCCGCCAAGAAGAAGGCGCCCGCGAAGAAGAAGAAAAAGAAGGCTGTAAAGAAGAAGAAGGCTGCCAAGAAGAAGAAGAAGGCCGCGCCTAAGAAGAAGAAGGCAGCCAAGAAGAAAAAGAAGGCAGCCAAGAAGAAGAAGAAGGCCGCCCCTAAGAAGAAGAAGGCTGCTAAGAAGAAAAAGAAGGCAGCCCCCAAGAAGAAGAAAGCTGCTAAGAAGAAGGCCAAGCGCCGCGTCAAGAAGAAGCGCTAGATAGCCACTGCTCGATTAGACAAACGGGTCTAACTCGTTTCCCTGAATCGAGTTGCTACTAGTCGCTGCTCTTAGCTAGCAAGAAGATAACCAGCCGCCCGGAGAGTTCTACTCACCAGGCGGCTTTCGTTTTGCGCGAAGCGGGACCAAGGACCGTTGCCGTAACAGCTCCAACGGCGCGCAGCGGCTGCCCCAGCGACACAGATCGTGTCCAAGATCAAGAAGCAGAACTGAGAACTACAGAACCGATAGCGAAGGCAGCGGCGGTTCTTCTTGCGTGCCCTGCGACAACTCTTCTGCCAGATTAACGCAGATCGAATTCAGCGGGGCCGCGATCTCTTCGTCGTCAAAGTTGGCGACCATGCGACCTTCGTCGCCATGCACCCGCATCTGAATGTTGATTGGCACCTCGCCCAAGAACGGAATCTTGAGCGACTCGGCACGGCTCTTTGCACCACCGTGACCAAAGATGTCGTAGCGTTTGCCGTTGTCCGGGCAAAGGAAGTAGCTCATGTTCTCAACAACACCGAGCACCGGAATCTTGACCTTCTCGTACATCGTGATCGCCTTGACCGCGTCGAGCAGGGCCACGTCCTGCGGCGTGCAAACCACCACCGCACCCGTAAGCGGCAACAGCTGCGAGAGCGTCAGAGCGATATCGCCTGTTCCCGGCGGCATATCAATGATCAAGTAATCGAGCGGCCCCCAAATCGTGTCTCGCAGAAACTGCGTAATCGCTCCATGCAGCATCGGGCCACGCCAAATTACCGCCTCATCAGGCGGCACCATGAAACCCATCGACATCACTCGCATCCCATCGCAATCGATCGGAACGATGCCACGCTTCATGACGGGATTGCCTTGCTCATCGCGTTGATCAGTCGGCTGCTCACGGACTTCCGGCTGGCCCGAAAGTCCCAAGAGATGCGGAATACTCGGTCCATAAACATCGGCGTCCATCAATCCGACCTGACAACCGGCTCGTTTGAGTCCCAGGGCGAGTGAGGTGGCGATCGTGCTCTTGCCGACGCCTCCTTTTCCTGAGGCGACCGCGATCACGCTCTTGGCCGTGACTCCGACTTGTCCCAGAGGTTCCACCGCACGCTGGTGGACATCCAGAGCCACCTCGACCGAGGACAATTCCGGACATTCTTTCTTCAGCAAAGAAATGAGGTTTTGCCGAGTCGATTCCCACAGAGGAGCACTGTGTGTGGTCAACGCCAGCGTCAAGGACAGACTTTCGCCATCGAGTATAACGTCGCGAACTTGGTCCATTTCGACCACGCCACGGCCCGATTCGGGGTCCTTGAACTCGCTGAGGACCCTGTTGACTGCTGCTAGATTCTTGTCGTCGCTCATCACTACGCTCCGCTGGGCTTCTTTGGTGGCCACCTGCCTAGGTTCCACCAGATTTTTGGAATCCCCTAGCGTTCCACAACTGCTTTCGCCGGGCAAGCCCCCAGAAGCCGCGGACACGGGGACAAGTTGACCCAGTGCGTCAAACTCTTGCCATGAGGCCCGTAAACCTATCGACGTAAAGATAGTGACAGAGCGGCGTTGCTCGTCTCAGAAGACCTTCCGTTTCGTCCTAACGGCTCTCAGTCGCCACCGTTTCGGCTCGGGTCACCGCCTCGGCCAAATCCGCCGTGGCGTCGGTCGCAGCCGTCGACTGCTCTAGCGGCTCTTCAACGGCCTTTGTGGCGGCTCCACGGGTCAGGTGCTCTAAAGATGCCGGGTAGCAGCCCAACACAACCGCGAGAAGCATGCAGACGCCGACCACGAACGCCGCGCCGGGCGTCGAAAGGGATGAAGCAGGAGAAAGAGCACTTGAGGAGCCAGCGGCGGAGCGAAAGTACATCGTGGCCACGATACGCAAGTAATAAGCCGCGGCGATGGCGGCATTCAATGCCCCGACAACCGCCAACGCGATCAACGCCGTCCGCATAGGGATTCCGGCAATCGTCAGGTCCGTGGAACCGTTCACACCAAGAGCGCTGAAGAACAGGCCCATCTTTCCCCAAAAGCCTGCGAGCGGCGGAATGCCGGCCAGCGAGAACATGAATACGGCCAAGGCGACGGCGATCAGCGGCCGCGTCTTCCCCAGTCCGGTCAGTTGCTCCACACGGTCGACCGACTCATCCACACGGCTCAGGTGCACGAGTGCGGCAAACGTGCCGAGTGTGGCTACGACATAGACCGCTAGGTAGAGCAGCATGCTTGACAGCCCGTCGACAAACTCGACCGGTGACGTTTCACCTTGAGCCGATCGAGCGGCCAGGAACACGCACAGACCAATCAGCATGTAACCTGCATGGGCGATGGAAGAATAGGCAAGCAGACGTCGAATGTTGTTCTGCCACAGCGCGGCTACGTTACCCAGCGTCATGGTAATGATCGAGAGCACCAAACAGAGCTGCCAACCGAACTGTGCCAGATCGGGCGGCAGGACCGCCGCCACGAGCCGCACCAGCACCACGACGCCAGCGATCTTAGGTACAACCGACAATAGTCCTGCGTTGAGATTCGTGGTCCCTTGATAGACGTCCGGAGCGTAGAAGTGAAATGGGACGGCGGCGATTTTGAATCCAAGGCCAGCGACGATCAACAACAGGGCCAAGACCGGTAGCGGTCCGCCTAGCTCCGACGCCGCAAGGCTCTCGGCGATCTCCGACAGACGAAGTTCACCTGTCAGCCCATACAGGAAGCTGAATCCGTAAAGCAGAATGGCACTCGAGAGCACGCTAAGAAAGAAATACTTGCTGGTCGCTTCCTGGCTACCAAGTTCTGCGTTGTCGCCAGCTGCCGAAGAATTGCTCGCCCCGCGGCCCAAATAGAGCAGTAGGTAGGTCGGAATCGAAATCAGCTCCAAACCGACAAACAGAATTACCAGTTCGTTCGCACAGCTCACCAGCATCACACCGGCAATCACCAGCAACATAGCACCGACCAACTCGGAGGATGCTCCACGCTTGCCACCCTGATTCGTCATTAGAACGAACAGGATGCCGACGATCACCGCTGTCGTACGCAGTACGTGGCCGAATTTGTCAAAGGTGACCGGGCCATACTCGCCCGCGGCGGGTAGATTGCCGAACAAAAGATGCCCACCGGCAAGCAGCAGCCCCAGTATGGCCACCCAACTCCAGCCGCTTTTTCCACCATAGAAGGCGCCGACCACAAAGATCCAGATCGCCGTCACGGCGACAAGGACTTCGGGAATCAGAAAATCAACGGTGGCTGAGCTAACTGGATTCATCGATCACACTTGTGATTTCTCTAGTTGGTTTTGACTTGCGGAGGCAGAACCAGCCTGGCATCGTGTGGTGGCACGTCCCGGCCGTCCGCCTGTTGGTTCGTATCGTCTATCGGCCCTAGTCCCATAGGCCGTGAAGGCTGACGCGCGTATCGTTCCTTCATCCAGGCTGGCATTTGTGAATCGCCGGCCAGAGCCGCTTCGGCGCTGGCCTGTTCTTCAACCGCCGCCCACTGCTGCTTCGCGTCGGACGTGAGATTATCGAGCGTCAATCGCATCGGCTTCAGGAAATGCCCTGGAGCGAGCCCAATCCACAAAGCAAATACCGCCAACGGGGCCAAGGAGAAGAACTCCGACCAGCCCATGTCTTCAATCGGTTCATCACCGTGAGCTGGCTCCTTGAGCGGACCAAAGAACACACGTTGCACGAGCCAGAGCATGTACCAAGCGCCCAGCACGACGCCCGAGACCGCCAACACCGCAATGACATAGAACTGCGTGGAGTACTGAATCGCTTCCGTGTTGGCCGCCCGTTGGAACATGCCACAGAGCAACAGGAACTCGCCTGCGAAGCCGTTGAGCCCAGGCAGTCCGATACTCGAAAGCGTAAAAAAGATCATCCCAGCGGCCAGCCAGGGCGTCTTACGGGCAAGCCCACCGAGCTCGCGGATCTCACGCGTGTGATAACGGCGATAAATCATGCCCACGATCGCGAACAGGCCGCCGGTGGAGATACCGTGATTGATCGATTGCAACACGCCTCCTTCAACGCCAAGTCGATTGAGCGCGAATAGGCCCAACATGCAAAAGCCAAGGTGACTGACACTGGAATAGGCGATGAGCCGCTTCAAGTCGCTCTGCACGAGCGCCACCAACGCTCCGTAGACGATGCCCGCTACCGAAATCCACAACAGCCACGGCATCAGCATGGCTGTAGCCGCTGGCAAGATAGGCAAACTAAACCGCAAGAAGCCGTAGGTACCGATCTTTAGCAGCACGCCGGCCAGCAGCACACTGCCGGCGGCGGGGGCCTCGACGTGTGCCAGTGGCAACCAGGTATGCAGCGGAAACAGAGGCACCTTGATGGCGAACCCGGCGAAAAGCAGCGGAAACACCGCACACTGCCACTGGAGGTTGGCGGGATTATTGTGGGCCGCGGTGATCAGCTCGGGAATCGAAAACGTGTTGTACTTGAGCACGATCAGGAGCAGGCCGAGGAAGGTCAGCATGCTGCCAGCGAGCGTAAACAAGAAGAATTTGATCGCCGCGTAGCGTCTTCGATCACTTCCCCATACGCCGATCAGCAAGAACAGCGGAATCAGCGTGAATTCGAAAAAGACATAGAACAGCATGATGTCGCGAGCCACAAACACGCCCAGCATGCCGCATTCCAACAATAAGAGCAGCGAGTAGAAGCCTGGCTGACGCTGCGTGACGGTCGTCCAGCTGATCAGCACTCCGGTCAAAGCCAGTAGTGCCGACAGCCCGTAGAGCCACAGACTGAGCCCATCGACCGAAACGCTGAAGCGAATGTCGAGGCTCTCGGCCGGACCGATCCAAGGGAGTTCCGTCGCCGCGTAGCCTGCCTGTTCGGCTGACGTGGTCGCGTCGCTGGGGAACTGATAGACGACCCCCGTTGCCGCCGCCAGCGTGACCAGCGCGAACATCAGCGCCAGGCCACGTGCCGACGCCTCGTTGCGTCGACAGAGCAGCCAGATCAGCAGCGCCCCGCAAAGCGGCACCACCAGTGAAACGAGCAATAGGTAACGGGGGTCAAACATGTTTGTATCGGTCTACTTCTGATTCCCTTCGACACGCAAGCTCGGGCGAACCGCCGACGCGACTCGACCTGCATTGTCTTCTTCCAAACGGCCCTCATCCCAACTCACCGCGGCCGGATCGGCTGGCGCCTGCCTCGAGGAGTCGTCTTCTGTCGCCGGCAACTGCGGCAGCACTAGGGCGGCGGCCAGCAACAACAGCGCCACGACCGTCGCCAGCACGTACATCTGCAACATGCCGTTCTGCGACTTCCGCAAAATACGACCGGCAAGTGGCGGAATGCTGCCGATCAGATTGACCAGCCCATCGACCAGGTAGCGATCGAGGAAATAACAAAGCTGAGCCAGCAGCCAAATCGGGCCGACGATCAAGAAATTGTAAAGCGGATCGAACCAGAACTTGCCCAGCGACGCTCGATAAAGCGGGCGTATCCAGCGGGCGATGCGGTCGATCTGCTTGAGCTCACCAATGTAGAAGTACGCTGCTAGGGCAATTCCTAACACGGCGAGAAAAATACTCAGTGACATCACGAAGGAGTGCGCACTGGCGTGCTCGGCTCCATGCCCATCGGCGTGAGCCGCCTGCCCGGCCGCTTCGTGCGATACGGCACCGATCCCGGGCGTCTGAGCCAAAAAGTTCTCGAACGCCCCGCCGGCATGCAACACGTAGCCAACACCGGCAGCGAAAACGGCCAGAATCATCAACGGCACGGTCATCGACAGCGGCGACTCATGGGCGTGATGCCCCGCTTCGGCCGGTATGCGTTCTTCTCCATAGAACGTTCGGAAGAACGCGCGGAAGGTGTAGAACGACGTCAGGAAGGCGGTCACCGAGGCTGCGACGAATAGCGCCATGTAAAACGTTCCGGCGTGCTCCCAGCTGCCCATGCCGGTCCCGCCTGCCTCGTAGGTCGCCAGCAGAATCGCGTCCTTGCTCCAAAATCCGGACAGCGGAATCATGCCTGCGAGGGCCAAACAGCCAATCAGGAACGTCCAGTGGGTAATCGGCATCAGGCGCCGGAGTCCACCAAAACGACGCATGTCGATGACGCCACCCATAGCGTGCATCACACTACCGGCACCCAGGAACAATAGAGCCTTGAAGAAGGCGTGTGTGACCAGGTGGAACATGCCGGCGGCGATGGCGGCCGAAGAACCAACGCCCAGGGCCAGGAACATGTATCCGAGTTGGCTGACCGTGGAATAGGCCAGCACGCGTTTTAGGTCGGTTTGTGTGACGGCGATTATGCCGGCCAAGAGCGCCGTAAATCCACCAATGGCGGCGACCACATAGCGTGCTTCCGGAGCCGCATCGAAGAGCGGCGTGCAGCGAGCCACCATGTACACGCCGGCAGTGACCATCGTGGCCGCGTGGATCAACGCACTTACGGGCGTGGGACCTTCCATCGCGTCCGGCAACCAGACATGCAGCGGGAACTGGGCACTCTTACCACAAGCACCCACGAACAACAACAGGCAGATAGCCGTCGCCACACCACCGGTAGCAAACGCCCCTTGGGCGATTCGATTGGCTCCCAACACGCCATCAATCACGGCCGTACCGTCGACCGTGACCGTATCGTGGAAGTTGAGCGTGCCGTAGGTCGTCCAGATCAAGAACACGCCAAGGGCGAAACCAAAGTCACCAACTCGATTGACCAGGAAGGCCTTCTTGCCGGCGGCAGCCGCCTCGGGCTTCTGGTACCAAAAACCAATCAGCAAGTAGCTACATACGCCGACCGCTTCCCAGAAGACATAGAGCAGCAAGAAGTTGCTGGAGAGCACCAGCATCGTCATCGAGAAGACAAACAGGCCGACGTAGCAGAAGAATCGCCAGTAGCCGCGGTCGCCATGCATATAGCCGGAGGCGTAAATCGCCACCAACAGCGAGATGAACGTCACCATGACCAGCATGATCGCGGTCAGGGCGTCCGCTCGCAGCGTGATATCGATAGCGAAGTCGAGCGAGTCGGAGTCGGCGAGTGCCTCCCCACCTGCGGTAGCCTGAGAGACATCCGCCGCCGAGTTGGCCTTGCTCACGGTAGCCCAATGCCACAGCGTCTTCGTCACAACCGCGCCACCGGCATGTCCGTTGGCGGCTTCTTCTTGATTCTTTTCCTGTACCTGCAGGGCCAGCATGACGCTCGCAACCATCGAGAGGGCAAGTGCCACGACCAGTACGGTGTGACTGGCTCCCTTGAGGATCCGCGGTCCGGCCAGCGCAATCGCCAATGCCGCTGCCAGAGGCAACGCCGGAATCGCGGTCATCAAGAATTCTATTTCAAACACGGCTGCGGTAGCCTATCTGTTCGGGTTTCAATTCCGGCTCCACACCGGCGGGCGTCAGCTCGGGCCAATCTTCGTGTTCGTCGTCGGGCTCGGGCACCTCAACATCGAGCGTCGGCTCCTGCCCTTCTTCGCGCAGTGTCTGCCAGAAGGCAATATCGAGATTCGAGCTGCGGCGAACCATCATCACAATCAGCGACAATGCCACGGCCGCTTCGCAGGCGGCCACCGCGATGATCATGATCACCAGCATCTGCCCGCCGAAGTTGTCGTGAAAGCGGCTCCAAGCCACGAGGCTGACGGCCACGCCCTGCATCATCATCTCCAGAGCGATGAACATCACGATCATGTTGCGGCGGGTCACGAATCCGACCAGCCCAATGGCGAACAGCAGCCCGCCAACGATCAAGTAATTCTGGAGGAGTGCGATCTCGTTCAAGACACCACCTCCTCGGCCTGAGCCTCTTCCGAGCGTTTGCCGGTGGTGGCGATGGCCGCGGCCGCCACAATGGCGACGAACAGCAGCACGCCAATAACCTGAACCGAGATCAAGTGTTCGCCGAACAGGTGCTGCCCGATGGCCGCAACGTGTCGTTCGTTGAGTACGACCGGTTTGGCCGCTTCCCCGTCGGCAGTCACTTTGACCGCATCAATCGGGGCCTCATTCGGCAGCGTTCCGGGCGTCAGCACGCAGAGCGTGAGCATGAATACCAGCACAGCCGCCACGATGGACGACAACAGCGGCTCAAAGCCCAGGCGATCGTAAAAGGCGTGACCCTCTGGCTGGGCCAGCATCAGCACGAACAGGAACATCACCACGATCGCACCGGCATAAACCACCACGGTCGCCACGCCTAAGAACTGGGCCCCAGCGATCAAGAACAAACCTGCCGTGGCCAGCACCGACATGGCGAACCAGATCGCGCAGTAAACCGGGCTGCGAAACGTCATCGCACAAACGGCCGACCCAACCGCCAACGCGGCCAACGCGTAGAACAAAATGTTGGCAACCACCGTACCGGGAGCACCGGGCGGGACGAGCTGAGAGCCGAGTACTGCCAGGGCCGCGGTTACCAGCACCGCACCGGCCGAACGACCGGCTGCAATCCGCCGAGGCAGCAGCAACCACAGGCCAACGCCCATCAATGCCGCGACAATAGCTAGCCATTGGGCAAGCGTCATGCGGTGCCCCCATCGTCAGCAGGCGATGCGGTTCCACCACAGGGGGCGTTCACGCCCGACATCGAAGCCGACTTCATCGGCTCGCTATCCTTCGTCTGATCGTAAACACTCAGCAGTTTTTCTTTGTCGAACACCATCTCTTCACGGCTGCGCCCGGTCAAATCGCAGAAGCTTGTCAACTCGATCGCGTCGACCGGACAGGCTTCCTCGCACATGCCACAGTAAATACAACGCAGCTCGTCGATGGCGAAATGTTGTGGGTACTTCTCGCGATCGGGCCAAGGGCTCTCGGTCGCGATGATGTCGATGCAGTGGGCCGGGCAAGCGGTCGAGCACAAGAAACAAGCGACGCACTTCACGCGATCCTGCTCGTCCTTGTTAAGACGATGTACGCCGCGATAGATCAACGGATTGCCGATCTTGGGCCGCTCTTCCGGAAAGCTGACCGTTACCTTGGGGCTGACCAGGTGGCGCGCGGTTGTGGTCAAGCCTTGCACGAACAGCGGCAAGTACATCTTGCCTGCCAGCCCGAGCTTCGGCTCTTCAATCCACTTGATATCCGGATCGTCAGTCTTCACCGGAGGTCCTCCACACCACGAGGTCGATTATCGGCCGCCAAAGGTTGCAACAAGGCCGTGACCAGCCAGGCCAACAGTGCTACCACGGCATTGATTGCCACGAACACCCAGGTTCGATCGCCGCCGGTGTATTCCGCGAATGCCGGCTCGCTGAGCACGGCCACCACAATCAAATTGAGCATGCCAAGCGGCAACATCACCTTCCAGGCCAACGACATCAGCTGATCGAAACGGAATCGCGGCCAGCTCCAACGCACCAGCATGAAGAACAGAATCACGCCGAACGTCTTGGCCAACAGAATCACGATTCGCAAGATCGCACCGACCCAACTCGTCACCGGGCCGTCGGTCAGGCCCCAAAAGTGCCAGCCGCCGAGGAACAGCAGCGTGATCAACAAGGCGGCGGTGATCATGTGCATGAACTCGCCGATCAAGAACAGAATCAGTCGCATGCCGGAGTATTCGGTGTGGTAGCCACCGATCAGTTCCTGCTCGCATTCGGGCAAATCGAACGGCAGCCGGGCCGCTTCCGCGAACGAGGCGATGACGAACACCACGAAACCGAGCGGCTGCGTGAAGGCGTTCCAGACACCGGCATTCGCCTGATGCCCGACGATCTCATCGATACGCAGGCTGCCTGTCATCAGCACCACGCCCAGGATGCCGAGTCCGAGCGGCAATTCGTAGGCGATCATCTGGGCGCTACTGCGAAGTGCCCCCAGGTATCCGTATTTGTTGTTGCTGGACCAACCGCCCAGAACCACGCCGTAGACCGCCATGCTGGAAAGAGCAAAGACGTAGAGCATGCCGACGTCGATCTGCGGGGCGACGAGCAGCTGAACCATGCCGTCTTTGTCGCCAGCATCACCAAGATCGAGCGGCAGGAAATCTCCAAACGGTATCACTGCGAATACGGCCAACGCCGCCGTTAACATCACGACGGGGGCCAGCGTGTAGAGCCACTTGTCGACGTGCTTGGGTACGTACTCTTCTTTGAAGACGAACTTCAGCCCGTCCGCCAGCGGCTGCCCCAGGCCGAACAATCGCAGCTTAGTCAGCGGCATACCGACACGATTCGGACCCTTGCGGTCCTGCACCCAGGCTGCGATCCACCGCTCTAGCAGCACAAAGTACGCCGCGGCGGTCATGAGTGCTCCTACGAGCACCATGATCTTCACCAAAGCGATGAGCAGCGATAGCGTTGTCGAATCCATATCTATCAGCAACGAGGGCGTTGATTGTTCTTAAACGAGGAGATTCACTTTGAGATCGACACCCACTGCGGGAACCTCATCCTTGGCCGCCGCGAAATAGATGATCTCTCGCGACAGTTCCGCGAGCACCTCGGCGGCGTTGTACATTCCGGACGAAGCGAGCAACTGCCACAACAGGCTGCCTTCGGTTCGCACTCCCATCGGCGGCCGCACCGCCCAGCGAAACGATTGCAGGCGATCGGCGAAGTTCACGTAGGAGCCTTCTCGCTCGGCAAAGGCAGCGCTCGGAAGCCGATAATCGGCCTGCTGTATGAGCGGCGAATTGAACAGGTCCTGCACCACGAGGGTCTTTACCGAGGCAAATTGCTCGGCGGTTGTCTCATCCACCCAGTCCGAATTCGTGTAACCACCGCTGACCCAAACCGCGTCGAACTTGCCGGCCTCGATCTCTGGCAGCAAGTCGTCGAGCGTCTGCACCTTGCCGGTGAAGTGTTCGAGCACCGCCTGCACACCACGTCGGTTGGGGCATTTCTCGGCGCGAATGGTGAATCCGTTGGGGAACGATTCGTCTTCGCCTTCGGACGGAACCGGTCCCAGCACCAAGGCCGCATTCTCGTCAACGCTGCGCAGATACTTGGCCAGCAAGTACGCTTCTTCAACGGTCAAATGCGGCGAGATCACGCCGGCAACCGACTCGGCCGCGGTGAACTTCTCATTCAACTCGCTCGGCAGTCGCGTCCAGTCGGCGTTCACGAGCGCATCATCGTCGAGCTTTGCCGGACCGGCGAGCCGCTCTTCGGCGTGAATGTGATGGAACCCGTAACGACCTTCGTCGCACATCCACCACTGGTTCACGTGCGGATTCTCACGCGGCTTGAGCCGATAGACGTGATCCTGGTTCTCGTCGACCTCGATCGAGCAACCAGTCGAGCAGCCAGCACAGACGCCGTCGTGCGACTTCATGAACCAGACGCGTTGCTGATACAAGAAGTCCTTATCTCCGAGCGCTCCCACCGGACAGAGATCGACCACGTTGCCCGACATCTTGTTCTCCAGTGGAAAGCCGGGGAAGACATTGATTTCTTCCGACGAACCACGACCTTCCACGTACAACTCTGCCGTGCCGGTGACCTCGCGAGTAAAGCGAACACAACGACTGCACATGATGCAGCGGTCCACGAACAGCGTGACCGTATCTCCCAACGAGCGGCGACGGCTCGTGTAGGGCTTCAAATCGGCGCGACGATCGGCCTGACCATGCTCGAAATAGTAATCCTGCAAGCGGCACTCGCCCGCCTTGTCACAAATCGGGCAGTCGATCGGGTGATTGATCAACAGATCTTCTTCAACCTGAGCCCGGGCTTTCTTGACCTTGTCGCTGTCGGTGACGATCACCGTGCCATCGGTAGCAGGCGTCTGACAGCCAGGCACCAGCTTCGGCATCATGCTCACTTCGCCCGACTCGGGATCCTTGCGGCCGGTCTCGATCAAGCACATCCGGCAGCTGGCCACCACGGACAAACCGGGATGCCAGCAGTAATGCGGGATCTCTTCGTCGACGCGCGCGGCAGCCTGAATCGCATTCAGACGCTCGTCATCGTCGAGCTCGATCTCTTGTCCGTTGATAATGACCGTGGCCATGGTTATCCGCTTACGTTTCTGCTGTTAGTTTTGCTGCGATTGCTTTTTCTGCGGCTGGATCTTCTTCAGCATGCTCAGTTCGTTTGATTTCAATGCACGCCAATGATCTGTAACGCCTGCACCGGCTCGGTCTCATTGCAACCGTCGGGATTCGTCTTGCGAATGTATTCTTCGAATTCGTCGCGGAACTTGCGAATGGCGTTCTTCATCGGCCAAGCAGCTCCGTCCGAAAGCCCGCAGATCGTCGTGCCCGGAATGATGCCAATCGAATCACCAATCTCGAGGATCAATTCCAGGTCCTGCAATCGCCCCTTGCCTGCCTTGATGCGATTCAGCATCGACAGCGCCCAGGAAGTTCCTTCACGACAAGGAGTGCATTGCCCGCAACTCTCGTGAGCCATGAACCGCGTGGTGTTGTGCAGGAAGTCGACCATCGACACGGTATCATCGACCACGGTCACCGCCGCGGTGCCCAATCCCAGGCAGCCGTACTTGCCTGGCCCAGAAAAGTCGAGCGGACAATCGAGTTCGTCGGCCGAGAGCACGCCCATGCTAATCCCGCCCGGTACCGCCGCTTTGCACTTGCGTCCCTTCCAGACACCGCCACCTTGGTTCTCAATCAGTTCGCGAACCGTGAGTCCAAGCGGGGCTTCGTAGCAGCCTGGCTTGTTGACGTGTCCACTCACGCAGTAGAGCTTGGGACCATAGCTGCCGGCATCGCGGGGATTTTCCGGATCAGCCGGTACGCCGATCGACTTAAACCAGTCGGCACCGCGATCGACTATGTGTTTGACGCAGCAGAGTGTTTCAACGTTGTTAACGACGGTCGGCTTCTGGAACAGGCCCTTCACGGCCGGAAACGGCGGTTTGATCCGCGGCCAGGCTCGCTTTCCTTCCAGACTCTCAATCAGTCCCGTCTCTTCGCCGCAAATGTAGGCGGCCGCACCACGGTGCATATAGATGTCGAGCGAGAACTCGCTACCCAGGATATTCTTGCCCAGATAGCCCTTCTCGTAACACTCGTCGATCGCCTGTTGCAGTCGCGCGAGTGCGTGGGGGTATTCGTAGCGCAGATAGATATAGGCCGTCGTAGCCCGGGTGGCGTAACAGGCCAGGATTGCCCCTTCGATCAGCTGATGCGGATCCTGTTCCATCAGAATGCGGTTATTGAACGTGGCCGGTTCGCTCTCGTCGGCATTCACGCACATGTAGATCGGACCGGGATGATCCTGCGGCAGGAACGACCACTTCAGCCCGGTCGGGAAACCGGCTCCCCCGCGACCGCGAAGATTGCTCTCCTGGACGAGTTCGACAACCTGCGTCGGCGACATATCGGCGAGCACACGACGTACCGCGCTGTAGCCACCGGTCGCTTCATACGCCGCGAGCGTATGGCTTTCCGGTCGATCGATATTGGCCAGCAAGACTGGCTCGAACTCTGCCACGATTAAGTCATCTCCAAGTTTCGGCGGACGCGTGATCGGTCGTCGTTCGGTTGATTCGCTTCAAGCGAGATCAGCTCGACTGACAGTCACGCAGAAACGCCTCCACTTTCTTGTTGTCCAAATCCTTGTGTACTTCGTCACCGGCCAGCATGCAGGGAGCGAATTCACAGGCTCCAAGGCATTCGCCAAACTCAATAGTCAGCTTGCCGTCGGCCGTTGTTTCGCCCGGCTGAATACCCGCCTTCTCACACAAATGCGCGAGCACCTCTTCTCCGCCACGAAGAGCACAACTAATCGAGCGGCAAACCCACGCTCGCGTCTCGCCGTGTGGTTTGTCTTGCTTGAAGAAGGCGTAGAACGAAAGCGTGTCCTGTACCTGGGCCGGGGCCAACTCCAATAACTCGGCAATCTCGACAACCGCCTGAAACGGAACGTGCCGGAGATGCTGATTCACGATATGCAGCGCCGGCAGCGTGACCGCCTGGAGCGTCGGATAACGCGGGAATAGCGCCTGAATTTCGGCGACCATCTCCGGCGTGAGGACCTTGTCCCCCGCTTCGCTATCGGTCGTGATTTCTTCGGTCGTTGCCATGGTTTTGGTGGTGATCTTTGTCGCTTGTTTCTTTGTATTTCTTTATCGATCCAGCTCGGCCGCGATGATGTTCAAACTTCCCAGCACCGCCACCACGTCCGAGAGCGTATGCCCGCGAATCAAGTGCGGGAATACCGAGAAATGAATAAACGACGGCGGGCGGCAGCGGGCTCGATAGGCCACGGCGCTGCTGTCGCCGGCTAGGTAGAAACCGAGTTCCCCGTTAGGAGCCTCGATCGCGGCGTACGATTCTTCTTCCGGTGTCTCAAATCCGCGGTTGCTCATGACCAGCTCAAAGTGGGCAATGGCGCCTTCGATCGACTGGTAGACCATCTCTTTACTCGGCAGCGACGTTCGCTCGTCCTGACCGACATTGATCGGGCCTGAGGGCAAGTTCTCGATCGCCTGTTCAATCAACCGCAGACTCTCTCGCATCTCCGCCATGCGAACGAGATAGCGGGCGAAACAATCGCCGGCCGTGGCACAGCAAACCTTGAAGTCGAGGTCTGGGTAGGCCAGATACGGCTCATCCTTGCGAACGTCGCGTGTGACGCCACTGGCCCGAGCGATTGGCCCCGTGCAACTGCGATTGATCGCCTCCTCCTTGGTGAGCACACCAACGCCCTTGGAACGATCGACGAAGATGCGATTGCGATTCAGCAGCCGCTCCATGTCGTCGAGCGTCTTGGGAAAAGTACGAACAAAGGTGCGAATCTTCTCAATCACCAAAGGCGTAATGTCGTGGGCAACGCCACCGGTTCGCGTGTAGCTGTTCGTGAAGCGAGCCCCGCAAAGCGTCTCGAAGATGTCGTAGATCACTTCCCGCTGGTAGAAACCGTAGAGGAAGAAGGTAAAGGCACCGACGTCGAGACCGACCGCTCCATTGGAAAGCAGGTGATCGCTAATACGGGCCAGCTCGCAGACAATCGTACGCACGTACTTGCAGCGAGGTGTGACTTCGATACCAAGGAGCGTCTCCACCGCATGATGCCAAGCGACGTTGTTGGCCATCGGCGAGATGTAGTTCATGCGGTCGGTAACGGTGACGTACTGGTTGTAGTCGAGGTGTTCGCCGATCTTCTCGAAACCCGAGTGCAGGTAGCCGATGTCGGGAATGGCGTCGACAACGCGTTCGCCGTCGAGCTTGAGCACCAGACGTAGCGTCGTATGGGTGGCCGGGTGCTGTGGGCCAAAATTGAGCGTCCAGAGATAATCCTTCTCCGTAACGCTACCGGCGCCCTTCGCGTCCGCGGCTGCAATTCTCTCGTCGATGGTGCCTGTCGTGCTGGCCATGCTCAAGCGTCGCCCCGCGTGATCGTGGGGAAGTTGTGTCGCTCACCGCGACCTTGCAGCGGATAGTCTTTTCGCAGCGGATGGGCCGCAAACTCATCGGGCATCAAAATCCGCCGCAGGTCGGGATGCCCTTCAAACTTAATCCCAAACATGTCGTAGACTTCGCGCTCGAGCCAGTTGGCTCCCTCCCAGATTGAAACCACCGACGGGATTTGCAACTCTGGCTCGTTCAAGAAAGTGCGAATTGTCAGTCGTTCACCACTCGCCGTATTGGTCAACAGATAAACCAGCCCAAACCGGTCCTTGGCATCGCGATAGTTCAGATAGTCGACGCAGGTCACATCGACCAACAAATCGAAGCCATGATCGCGATTGAGCGTCTGCATTAACTCCAAGAACGTTTCAGCCGGCACCACCACGCGCGTCTGCCCGCGAAACTCGCTGATCTCTAAATCAGCGAACTGCTTGGCAACAAAATCGGCAGTCTTCGGAGAGTCGGTCATCAAGGAGTTGTATTCGTCTGATTCGAGATTACTCAGGCCGCTACTGCCGCCGAGCTAAGCGTCCGATTGTTCTACGAGTAATAAGGGGTCTGGCCGATGATCGGCAGTTCGACCAACGCACGTTTGGTCTGCTGACGCTGTGCGGTATCGAACTCCGCACCCCGCAGCGTCCCTTCGTTTTGAATCTTGTCCTGCAGGTCGATGATTGCCTGAATCAGCTGCTCCGGTCGTGGCGGGCAACCAGGCACGTACATATCGACCGGAATGAAACGGTCGATGCCCTGCACCACACAGTAGGTGTCGAACACGCCCCCAGTCGAGGCACACGCCCCCATCGAAATGCACCACTTCGGCTCGTGCATCTGCTGCCAAATACGTTGTAGTACCGGCAACATCTTCATCACCACGCGGCCGGCCACAATCATCAAATCGCACTGCCGCGGTGCAAAACGCATTACCTCGGCACCAAAGCGGGAGAGGTCGTGCTTGCTCGCACCGGTTGCCATCAGCTCGATCCCGCAGCACGCCGTTGCAAACGGCATCGGCCACAAGCTGTTCTTGCGACACCAGCTGGCCAACTCATCGAGCCGGCTGACTACCACATTTTCGGGCACGTCGATTGCCATGGTACACCCACGCGGCGTCTTAGCCGCACTCACTCACAAAAACTGTCTACGAATCAAACCGCGACGTCGATGCTACACGTCGACGACTCGTTTCCTATCTCCAACGAAACACGCCTTTGCGCCAGTCGTATACCAATCCAAGCACCAACAACACGAAGAACACGGCAAAGGAGCCGAAAACCATTTCGCGACTCGAGACCATGCCGGACTCCACCGCGGCTTCGACTCCGACACTTCCATCGGCCGACGCAGGCGTGCGACTTGCAACCGCCCACGGATAGAGGAACAACAGCTCCACGTCGAAAACCAAGAACGCGATCGCGACCAGGTAGAATCGCACGTCGAATCGCCGTCGCGCGTCATGGATCGGATCCATCCCGCTTTCGTACGGCATTTCCTTAACGGCGCTGTTCCGTTTCGGGCCCAATAGCCGGCCAACGACCAGCATGCCAATGGCCAGACCACCAGCAATTAAGGCGAACAGAAATATAGAAACAACGTCCAATTCCATGACAGTTACCGGTGGCTCAGCCTCTGGAAATGCGGCCTCACTTCGTGAAAACTGTCACGAAGTCGGCCAAATAGAGAACCCGACCACAACTGCTGCCACGGTCGAGTTCTTTCGGTCGCAATCGTATCAGACCTGTTTCTCGCCGGTCAAGCGGCGGCTACTATTGCTAGGCCTCGTCGGAGGCTCTCTGACGCCGTTCTCGCTGGTACCCCGCCCGTCAATTTGCCCGCCCGTCAATTTGTAGGACTCTCGGTCTTCCGCTCCGCCGTCGTCGCAGGTCAGCGGCAGGGACATCCCCCCTCTCCGAAACCTCACCCGTCTCGAACCTTCACACTTTAAGCACACTCACGGATGACTGGCGAGCGAGAGTTCACACGAACCGGCTGCCTCGCCCCAGCTAAGTACTAGTTCGCAGCATGTTGAAGAGCACAACAGGAACCGAGCGAACGAAGGTCTGCAAGTCTTAACCATCGGCACACGGCGGCCGCGATATTGAGAAAGCGTGACCTTCGAGTAGCGAATGCGCGGAAATCGATAGCGCAAAAAAATCCCTCCGCAGGTGGGGCAGTACCTGCGGAGGGCAATGAGGGCCTTAGAAACCCTCAACACATGTGTATCGCATGTGTCTAATGTTTACGTGCCCTATTCTTGCCGTGAAGGTGGTACTTAGCAATACCCCGAAGTAGGGAAGCCCTAACATTCTTTGGTATTGAGATTGGCAGTGGTCCGTTTTTGCTGCTCAAACGATGGCCGCCGAATGCCCTACATCTCCACTGGCATTTACGTCGAATGGGAAAAACCAGCACTAAATGCCGAATTGCCGCAGGACAAAGTCGGCGATGTGAATGTCGGCCGTTGCCCGCTCCAAGAGCACACCCTTCTCCGAAGAAAGCAGCACGCCCTCAGCATCTTCGGTTGCCACCGGGGCGCCATGCGAACCTTTAACGAGTGAGGCGTCGAGCGGAATCGACTTCGTCTGCATGTCGAAGTGCAGTTCAACTGGATCGTAGCCCGGCTTGCGATGAATATCGACGGTGCGGGCGAAACTCGGCGCCGCCGCGTCATCCAGCCAGTAGTAATAGGCCTGCCAGCTATTGCTGGTCGAAACCAAGATCACCTCACCGCTGCGTTCATGATCCAGGTCGTACTTAGCGCGATCGGATCCGGCCACCGCGTCCTGAATCCCTTCTTGGCCACGGAACAGTTCGACCACGCGCTTCGTCACCGCCGCGTCGCCGTCCTTCACATAGACGTGAGAGAACTGGTGGTCGACCAGTGCCCAGGCCGCGCTATTCTCGAAGTCGATCAACTCGCCACCGGCGCCCTCTTCACTACCATCTGCGGTCCCTTCCGAACGCACCTGTAGTAAACCTGCTTCTCGCAACACCCGGTTTGGGTAAGTGACGTGGTCGACGGGGGTGATGCCGTATTCGCTAGCCACGAGCCACAGCAAGCGGCCGCCGGCGTAAGCTTCCTGGAAACCGGCAATCATGCGGCCCAACAGCTCATCCAGTTCCTTCACCGCGGCGAGTGCCTCGGGGCTATCAGGGCCGGTCTTCTGGGCGGCGTAGTCGAGATGCGTGAGATAGATATAGAAGAAATTTGGCTGGTACTTCTTGGCCGCCTGCGTGGCGGAGTCGGCAATCCAGGCGGACGACTTGATGTTCGCCATCGGGCCCCAGAAATGCTGCAGCGGAAAATCACCGAGTTCATCACGCAAGTCGCCGTACAACTCGGTTGGCTTGGTGTAGCACCACAACGACTCGCTGCCGTCGGGATTGTGAATCGGAGCCGGCATGCAGACATAGTCGGCACCACATCGTTTGCTCAGCATCGGAAACCAGACCGCGCTGGTCAGCGACGAATCGTGGTCATGCATGATGTCCCAAATTTGCGGCCGCTCAAGTGCCTCGTTGCCGGCGGTCCACATTTCAACCTGCTGCTTGTCACGCCAGTAGAAACCGTTAGCCACCGCGCCATGCTCCGATGGCAGCTTGCCGGTGACCAGATTCGCCTGCACTGGCCAGGTCACGGCCGGAAAACTTGGCACCAGCATCACCTGGTCCCCTTCTCCCACCAAGGCACCTAGATTCGGCATCGCCGCGAGATCTTTTCGCCGCAGCCCTGGCACCGACAACATGACAACATGATCCGACGTCGACATCGCTTCTGTTCCTTCAATCGTTAGACAGTCTTAGTCTCTAACCAGTTCACGGGTGCACCCCGCTCTTGGGCGTTCTTTCTTCTGACGCTCTCTTCTACTAAGTCGAATAGAGCCAGCGGCCCAGGTGCATGGTGGGAATGAGCAAGATCATCACCCCGATCGCCGGCAGTGGCCCCTGCATCATCAGGCAAATCGCTGCGTTAATCGGAATCAGTGACCAGATGCTGATTCGCACGGCGGTCTGCATTCGCTTCGGCTCCGGTCGCACACAGGCCAGAACGGCCAGCATACCGATCAATCCCGCCAACGATCCCCACGACAGGTACCACAGCATCATATCGTCGATCGTCAACAGCGTCGCCAATGGCGGACGAACGAAACGGGGAAAGATCGAGAGTGCAAACAGAGCACCCAGCATGACCACGGTGCCGAAAATCAAGCGAGGGCGACCGCCAGCGACCGCTTCTTTACGAGCAAACCAGGTCACACCTGCCACGTAGGCCCCCATCATGCCCGCAATGTAGTAATTCACCGGCTGCCAGACGAGCGGTTCAACGGTCCCGGAAGCGGCATTCAAGCTGGCCACACCGGTGGCCGCCGTCATACCCAACAACACGTTCAGCGTCCGGCAACCTCCCATGGCAAGCGCCCCGGCCCATGTCTTCTTCAGAAACGCGTCGTAGGCCAGGATCAACACCACCAGTCCGACCGACACAACGACCGCGTACCAGCTACCGGTCAGGTAACTTGCCAAACCGGCGAAGGCGACCCCAAATAGCAAAAGCTCCGTGCCGAGCGTGACCGCCGCCTTGAGCGGAACGCGACCGGAGGGAATCGGCCGTTCGGGCCGCTCCTTCTCATCTTGCTCACGGTCGCATACGTCGTTGAGCACCATGCCTGCCAAGTACAAACAGGCCGAGGCCGCCAACAGCGGAAGCAGTACCTCTAATCGCAGCGGCGGAATGTCCCCTGAGAGCGGCGAAGCACTGACAAACCAGGCGCCCATGAAGATGTCGGCCAACGCCGTAAAGACATTGGGAAGTCGCATCAGCTGCAAATAGGCACGAAGTCGAGGGCTCACGGGGGAAATCCGGTTCAATGCGGGAAATCTCTAACTACTGGCACTTCGGTACGACAGCAGGGCTTTCTTGAATACCCAGCGTGAGGCAAGCAAGCTCATCACCGTCGCCGCCAAGGCGACCAGAGCATACATCCAATTGTCTTCCTTTAGCGGCTGTGCCATCAGTCTCGCCGGCACGTTCACGGCCAACAGGATTGGAATTCCAAAGCTAAACACGAATCGCAGTGCCGATCCGGCCGCCGAGCCACCGTAAATCTCCATCGGGTAGCGGGAGAAGTTGGTGATATAGAACCAAAAGTTGTAGAGCGTCTGATTGCGGCCCAACCAGATACTCGTCGAAGAGAGCGTCAGCATCAGGCTATACAGTATCCCCACTCCGAATAGGACATAGGCCACGTACAGAAGCACCCCACCAAGCGAGACCGCCCACTCGGAATTGGTCGCGGAGAGCTGCCAGATGGAGTAACCAAGCAGCCCCAGGCCAAAAATCGTGTTGGCAAACGACGACCAGGTAATACGGTGCAGGGAAATCAGGAACTGAGTATCGATCGGCTTCAAGAGCGCAAAGTCGAGATTACCCGTTCGTATCAGCTCGCTGAACTCCTCAAAGTTCCGCATAAAGAACGCCTGCACCAGGCTATTCACCAGGATCGTCGTCGCAAAGAAGATAAAGAACTCGTACTTCATCCAGCCTGTGCCGGCCCCGATCGACGGCGTGTAGAAGAAGATCAGGCTATAGAACATCTGATTCATCAGCGTCCAGCAGGGCGCCGAGATCGCCTCGATCAAGAAATTCCCACGAAACATCATGTCCCGCACCAAGCTGTTGCGGGCGAATGTCAGAAAGACGTTTCGATAGGAAGGTCGTTGGCTACTCATTGTGACGCACTAGGAACCTGGTCTGCTATCCTCCGAAACCACTGTATCGCTTCACGCCTCGGGACCACATCACGCGACAAAGCATGATGAAGAACAGCACCCAGGCCAGCTGAACCAACAATCCCTGGACCAGTTCGGCTCCTTGGACCTTGCCGAGCCAGATTGCCGCCGGGTAATACGCTAAGAACTGAAGCGGCATCGCCCGCACAATCTCAACCCACGGCGAAGGGAGGAAATCGAGCGGGAACATGTGCCCGCTGCAGAAGAAGTTAAACAGCATGTAGACGAAAAACAGGGAGCTGACCTCAAGGAACCAGAAGCCGACCATGCCGAGGGCCGCTTCCAGGAAGAAGCCCAACAAGAAGGACATGATCAGCGAGGCCACGAACGCCAAAATCGTCGTTATCTCCGGCACCGGCGGGAAGTAGTCGCGACAGAGCCAGAACATGAAGGCAAACGGCAACGCCGCTACGCCATAGTAGACCAGCTTGTGGGCCAGGCGATTGAGCAGCAGGAAGCCGAGCATATCGATCGGCTGGATCAAGAACTTCTTGATCGTCCCTTCGCGAATCTCGCGGGCAATGCCCGAGGCGAGCCCCGGCATGCTGGAAAATGCCCGTCCGAGAAACACGAACAGGTAATAGGCGATCATGTCGTGGTAGGTGAAGTTGCGAATGGTGTCAGTGCCGGTAGCTTCGCTAAGCGTGGCAAAGATCGCCCCCCACAAGAAAATCTGCGTCACGATCGGCAGGAAACGCATCAAAGTGCCAAGCGCAAAGTCCCCTCGATAAACAAGCCGCTCCGAAAAGCAGATCTTGAGGATGAACCACCAGGTTTGGACTTTTGCCATCATGTCGCGTTAATTGTGCCCTACGGTTTGTGGGAAGCGGGTTGCCAAAGCGACCTCCGCTTCTCGCACTTCTGCTTTAGCTCTTTCAGGTCGTCTCGGCCGCTGCCGTTTCGACCGGCGAACCGTTCTCACTCTGCACCAACGAGAACATCTCGGCGATGACTTCTTCCAGCGGCAAATCTTCAATCGTGACGTCTTCGATCGTGTGTTTTTGCAAGATGCGGGCCATCACCTCGGCCACTTCGCGTCTGGGAATGCGAATCTTCGCCCGCGGCGCTTCCCTCTCAATCACCTCGCCATGGCGATCGAGGTCATCCGGCAGCCGATCGCCGGAAAATAGCAGCGAAACGATCTTGTGCGAGCTGAATCGGTCGACGATGCCGGAGAGCGAACCGTCGTACATAATCTGCCCCTGAGCGATAATCACAATTCGCTGACAGAGGGCCGCCACGTCCTTCATGTAGTGGCTGGTGAGCAGGATCGTGATTTTTCGCAGTTCCTGGTAATGCTTGAGGAACTCCTGCACGTTGTGCTGGGCGATCACGTCGAGCCCGATCGTCGGTTCATCCAGGAACAGCACCTGGGGCGAGTGCAAGAGAGCTGCAATCAGCTCCATCTTCATCCGCTCGCCTAGCGAAAGCTCTCGCACCGGCTGGCCCAACAGGTGCTTCACCTTGAGCAGGTCGATCAGCTCGTCGTGCGTGCGGTCGAATTCCTTTTCGTCAATGCGGTAGATCTGTTGATGCAGCCGGAACGATTCCTGGGCCGGCAGATCCCACCAAAGTTGATTCTTCTGCCCCATCACCAGTGCGAACTTGCGGCGATACTCATTTTCTCGCCGCCAAGGGACGTGTCCCATTACGGTGGCCGAGCCGCTGGTCGGGTTGATCACGCCAGAGAGCAGCTTCAGTGTGGTCGTCTTGCCGGCACCATTCGGCCCCAGGAAGGCCACGAATTCGCCCTCGTCGACCTTGAGATCGATCCCCTGCACCGCCTTCACCTCGCGGTATTCCCGGGAAAAGAGTCCGCGCACCGAGGCCAGTAGCCCCTCCTTCTTCTGGTAGATGCGGTACGTCTTGGTCAGGTTGGATAGCTCGATGATCGACATGGTGGTCCCCATTATAGGAGCCTGAGCGGTTCGCCGATATCGCCGCGAAACCGCCCACCACCAGCCTCCGGCTGCTCACCAGGCGAGCTTGACTGCCTAATACGGCGTGATCCGACCGAGTTTCCATTCATCCCAACTTGCCTTTGTCGCCGTTTTGTTACTGCTGTATAATCCCCGCGCCGACGGCAGCTGCTCGCGCAGACAGCCTGCCACCGCACTTAGCGACCGAACACACAAGGAGACACCGTTACGAACTTGCCCCGCGTAGGTATTGGACACGACACCCACCGGCTGCAGCCCGGCGGACCGCTGCGATTGGGCGGAATCGACATCCCCCACGACCGCGAAATGGTCGGCCACAGCGATGCCGATGTGCTGCTGCACGCCGTGACCGATGCGCTGTTGGGGGCTGCCGCCTTGGGCGATATCGGACAACTGTTTCCCGATACGGCTGCCGAAAACGCGGGGCGTGATTCGGCCGACATGTTGACTTTGGCCTGGCAGCAAGTCACCGCCGCCGGCTACCAGCTCGAGAACCTCGACTGCGTGGTGCTGGCCCAACGACCGAAGCTCGGCCCGCATCGACAAACCATTGCCGGCCGGATCGCCGAGATCCTGGCCTGTGACGCGAGCCAGATCGGCATCAAGGCCAAGACCGGCGAAGGGGTTGGCCCGATCGGCAACGAAGAAATCATCACGGCCCAATGTGTGGCCCTGCTTAGCAAAACCGATTAATCACTCAACAAAGACCGGCCGCTCCCGGCGGCCAAAGTTGGAACAACATTACGAGAAGATCCATGAGCATGACCATGAGCGCCGCACAAGCAACCGCCAACGAAAGCACCAAGGAAAACATTCAGGTCTACAACTCGTTGACCCGAACCAAGGAACCTTTGGTGCCGGTCACGCCGGGCAAGATCGGCATTTACCTCTGCGGCCCCACGGTCTACGACAAGGCCCACATCGGCCACATGGTCGGCCCGATCATCTTCGACACCATCAAGCGGTACCTCACCTACAGCGGCTACGAGGTCAATTGGGTCGTCAACATCACCGACGTCGACGACAAGCTGATCAAGCGATCGAGCGAACGCGGCATGACCATGTCCGAACTGGCCGAGGAGATGACGCAGGACTACCTCGACAACCTGGCCGGGATGGGCGTCGATCAGATCGATCACATGCCCAAGGCGACCGAGTCGATGGACGAGATCATCGCCTTCACCAAGTCGCTGGTCGACAACGGATTCGCCTACGCCGTCGAGGGCGATGTCTTCTTCGACGTGGCCAAAGACGCCGAATACGGCAAGCTGACCAACCGCAGCGTTGACGACCTGCAAGGCGATGGTGGTGGTGCCGCGGCCAAGAAGCATTCGGCCGCCGACTTCGCACTCTGGAAGGCCGCCAAAGAAGGCGAACCCTCCTGGGATAGCCCCTGGGGCAAAGGTCGCCCCGGCTGGCACATCGAATGCTCCGCCATGAGCAAGCTCCTGCTCGGCGAGACCTTCGACATCCACGGGGGCGGGCTCGACCTGATCTTCCCGCACCACGAGAACGAAATCGCCCAGAGCGAATGCTGCCACGGCAAGCCAATGGCCAAGGTCTGGATGCACAACGGACTGCTCCGTGCTTCGGCCGCCAGTGGCAAGGTCGGAGGGCGAGCTGAACGCGAAGGCGAAGGTGCCGATGCAGATAGCGCCGACAATGTCGAAGCCGCCACGGCCGGCAAGATGAGCCGCTCCAAGGGAGCCGGCGGTCTGGCCGATCAAATCGCCAAGTTCGGCGGCGAGAAGATTCGCTTCTGCCTGCTCCGAACCCATTACCGCAGCACCGTGCTGTTTGGCGAAGACGCCCTCGAAGAAGCCGGCACCGGGCTCGACACCTTCTACCGCTTCTTCAAGCGGTTCGAACGGGTCACCGGCGGCAGCTTTTACGATCTCACCCCGGCCACATCGCGCGAAAGCGGAGCCTTCGATGCCGGTGGCGACGCCTTGCTGACTTCCGTACTCGAAGCCCGCAGCAAGTTCATCACCGCCATGGACGACGACTTCAATACCGGCAGTGCCGTCGGCGACCTGTTCGAGCTGGTCCGTACGCTCAACAAGTTCGTCGACCAGGAGAACCTCGAAGGGGCCGGCAAGAGCGACGAAGCCAAGGTCGCCGTGTTGACCCAAGGTGCCACCACGCTCCGCGAACTGGCCGGCATTCTCGGTCTGTTCAAAGCCCCCATCGAAACGTCCGGCGGGGCCAGCGACGAGCTGATCGGTCAGCTGATGCAGCTGTTCATCGAACTGCGTGCGTCGGCGCGAACCAACAAGGACTTCGCCACTGCCGATAAGATTCGCGACGACCTGGCCAAACTCAACATCACCCTTGAAGATCGGGCCGACGGCACCGACTGGGTGATGGGTTAGACGGCCATTGGGAGGTCTGGCGTTCGGGAGGGAGAAGTCGGGTGCCACTGCTGGCTTGCCCAGCAGTGCCGCTGGCAAATTGCCCGCCTGTTGTGGGCTGGTCTCCCGACCAGCCCACTGACGTGACCGTAGGTCTCCCAAATCGCCCAACGCTTGGAGACCTTCGGTCAACCGCGCGGGACGGTCGGGAGACCGTCCCACAACGAGGTAATTGTGCCCAACCAAACCACAACTCGAATCCTCGGCATCGACCCCGGACTGAACACCACGGGCTACGGGGTGATCGAGATCCGCGGCGCGAACATCGAAGTTCTCGAAGCGGGTGTCGTCCGCAGCAAGCAGCGTGACAGCCTGGCCGAAAAGGTGGCCGCCATTCACGAAGGGGTTGCCGATGTTATCGAGTCTCTCCAACCTACCGCGATGGCGATCGAGGAACTCTACAGCCACTACGATCGACCGCGGACTTCGATCCTGATGGGCCACGCCCGTGGCGTGATTTGTTTGGCCGCCACGCAGGCCGAGATCCCGGTGGTTCACTACAGCGCCACGCAGATCAAGAAGATCCTCACCGGCAGTGGTCGGGCTCCCAAGACGCAGATGCAGGAAGCGATCCAGCGGGAGCTGCGTCTGAAGCAACTGCCGGAACCGGCCGACGTGGCCGACGCCCTGGCCATCGCCCTGTGCCACCACTATCTGGGTGGCAAACTGGCCGGCGTGTGATTCGCTTCCGGACGGGTTAGTCGATATGACAAAGCCCGAAGCGTGAGCGAGGGAACTCAAGAGCCCCGGCGGCGTGTCAGCGACGCTCATTTCTTGTTGATGCGGAAGTCTCGTGCCCCGACTTTTTTTGCCATATGGCGAAATACGGGGGTGACGCCAATAAACTCCAAGTGGTTGCCACACAGCGACTTGTGGAATCGACCAATTCGGGCGCTACAAGCCGCAACTCTTTCGCTCCGCTCACCTTAGCGTTAATTCACAGGGGTACCAGACCGAGGCCAAAAAAGTCGGGGGCTCGTTATGGACGCTTACCGCAAAAATAACCCGAAGCTGGGTGCCATGCCCACGTTCACGTGGGCATGTGAAAGTAGAGTCGACAAAGGCATGCTCACCTAGGGGTGAGCATGGCACCCGAGTCCCATTCGCCAGCAGCACTGGCGGAGCCAGTGGCACCCTCAGGACTCACCCCTCGGGCCTCAAACCTATCTACCAGATTGCCAAAGAGCGTCACCGCACATCGAGGTGGCAGTAACGTTAAATCCTAACGGAGGTGCCGGGTTCAAAACAAATTATTTGGTCGGCTCAATTATCTTGCCGAAGGGCTCGCCGCGCCCCCCTCCCCTGCCCCGAAATACTCGCCGCGGACCTGCTCCAAAACCGCTTCGACGGTGTCGCGATGTTTCTCGGCCACCTTCAGCTTGATCGGATTCGTGACGTCAAAGCGGTATCGAATCCAAAGCGTGCCATCCGCTTGCCACTCGTCGTCTTTCACTTCCTTCCAAGGGATGAAACCGAGCTGGTCAATCAAACCCTGCTCACACGCTAACGTTCGTCGGCTGAACAGCGACATTAGCCCCGTATTCGACTGACTAAAGACGAGCGTGGCAACCATGAACGCGAAGAAACCAAATCCAGAATTTAGAATGGGATCCCAAAATCCGCGCGGGCCAGCAGGCCCCATCCACGGCGCACTGCTATAGAGACCAATCATTGCAAGCAGCATCAGCGCATAGATGCCGAGTACAACGACACTCACGTTCCTCCACAACCGCTTTCGATACCGCGGCAGCGCCCACAACACCGGCCCTGCCTTGCGACACCGGCGATTAAATCGCCACGAGATGAGTGCCAGCGTGGCTGAGAAAACAACGATTGTGACCACCGCTAAACCGGCTAGCACGACGACGGCCTCGCGATTGGCGTTTCGTAGCCAGGGCCCTAGGATGCCGAACAAGACCGCCAGTCCCGTCACCGCGATCAGCAGCCAGCGCAGCGAAAACTGCAACGGTCGAAAGCTGGTCAGGTCGTCTTGCCCCGGAGTCGTCATGCGTTGTTGGTTGATGATGTGGTGTGTGTATCGTTGTGGAGTGGTCTCCTGACCCGCCTATAACATCGGACATCGTTCCGTCGATCCTGTTCATCCTGTCAAAATATTGAACCTTAAGTGCGCCCCCTACGCCCCGCCGTATTTCTCACTCACCTGCTCCAGTACCGCGGCGACCTCCGCCTGCTCCTTCCTCGGCACGTTGAACTTCCAAGTTCGCCACCGCCGGGACTTGAAGACCAGTTGCAGCCGGTCACCCCGCACGCGCCACTCGTCTCGCTTCACGCTGCTCCAAGGGTAACAAATGGCGATAAAGATCAGGCCGTTCTCGCAGATCGCCCCGTAGCGGGAACGAAGCATGAAGATGATCGAACCTGACAGACTAAAGGCGACCAGGCAGATTAACAGGGCAATACGCAACAAATACGGATTGGATTCTCGCAATTCCAGGATGCCACTGCCGCTAACGCCAACAGTCATCTCGAACGTTGTCAGGGCCAAGAAACTAAACACGACCGCCGCGGCGAACTGCAACGTGCCGGCCACCCAAAACAGAATCAGCTGCCAGGCGTGCCCACTCCGCTCGACAACGCAGAGCACTTCGCCTGCCTTCTCTCGTGTGCGCCGGTAGTAGTGCGTTCCCAACAGCAGCACACCGAAGAAGATCGCCAGCGCGACCGACCAGACGACGATCAACATCGCCACCGCGCCGGACGAGAACTGCCGCGTCCAGGGGGCCGCGGCGGCAAACAACCCGGCCACCACGAACATCACAATCAGCACTCGCCGGAGCGAGAACTGAAACGGCCGCATTTCAATGAGATGCTCTTGGTCGCGGTCGATCATGGGCTCCTCTTTTAAACGCTGGTCTTTACTACTGAACAGAGATCACTCAGTGACGATTTGCCCCATGAAACTCGCTCTGCACTACTTGTACCACTCGATCCACATCGACATAGTCCTCTGGGTAAACGCGCAACCTCAGTAGCGGCCAACGAGCCGATCGCAATTCGAGCCAGGGCCCGCCTGAATCGTCGTACCAACGATGGCAATGAATTTTATGCCAGGCCACGAAAAGAGTCCCGTAAAAATAGCCATGCTCACAGAACACGACCGCTGGTGCGAAGATCGTCAAGCAGCACCACATCACGCTCGACACCCCTAACGAAACAAATACTAAGCAGAGGACGTCCTCAACGCCAAAACTGGTAAACGACAGACTGTCGATCAAATACCGATGTACAAAGAAGCCACAAGCCCACGCGCAAGCCACGGCAAGAAACAGGGAAGCAACGATTCACCCCCAATGCTTGCGACTACGAACGGCAAGTAGCTGCTTTCCTGCCTGAGGGATCGCCTGTCGTCCACGGCGAGCGTTCAAGAACACCAAGACCCAGAAATAGAGGCAACCAATAAGGGCCGCGCCGACAATGCAAAGAATCGGTCGAACTGCAAACTGCCTCAGCCACGGTGCGGCCGTGCCCAAGACGACTGCCACCACGAGCGTGCCGAAAATAATTCCCCGCAAGGAGAATTGAATCTGCTGCAACTCGATCGGCTGTTGTTGCTCGGAATTGGCCATAAACTATAAACTGGTTCCGCCTCAGCGGGCTCGGCAGCTGAACGCTCTCTGTTTAGCGATTGACTGCCCCATGATACTTGGGCCGCACCACCGCCAGCACCTCTTCCACGCGTTGTCGCTCTTCGGCGGGCACCGAAAACCTCAAAGGCAGGCCACGACGGCGGTACCGCGTCAGCCGGACCTCTTGGACATTCTCACTCCACTCGTCACTAACAATGTCTCGCCAAGGGACAAACTGCCCTTCAAAGATCACCCCGTTGGCACAGAAGAACGAATACCGCAATCGCAGAAAGTAATACAAACATGTGGCCGCCAACAGCGAGGGAATCATGGCCAGTCCGTTCAACATATTGGCATCGGTCTCCAGCGTGCTGCTCGTCACCGCCAACCCTCCCGTGGCGGTCCAGAGTGATGCTTCCTGCACCCTTTCCAGAGCGGACCACGAAACATAGCAAGCGAAGAAGAATGCGGCCCCTACCCACGACGTCCAAAACAACATGCCCCAGGAAACTTTGCGAGTGGGAAAGGCATACCGTAATTCGCCTGCCAGGCGACAATGCCGCATCCAACTCCACACCAGGAGAGCGAGCGCGACCGAGAAGAAGCCCAGCGACCGCAACCAGGGCCAAGCGATCGCCTTCACCGCGTCGGCGGGAAAATGCTTCAAGTACGGAACAAGCAAGGCCAACAACACGGCGACGACCGCCGTGGCCACCATCATCAACCGCAGCGTGAACTGCACCGGACCATAATGCTTCGCATTCTTCTGCCCACGATCGCTCACGCGCCACTCCATCAAGACGTTGATAACGGTCTGCCCGCAAATCGGCGCGCCAGCAGCGCCGCACTTTCCCCTGCCCCATAATAGCGGACGGAAACCTCCGCGAGCAGCCGCTCGACCTGCTCGCGTTCCTCCGGCAACACGCGAAGTTTAATCGGCCTCGGCGTGCCTGCTCCGAAGAACCAAGCGATCCAGGTCGGCGGCGGTGACGGCTTCAAGAGAATCCATATCTGGCCGTCGCGATCGTGCCACTGGTGGCATATCACTCTATCCCAACGGACGAACCGCCAATGGGACGCGAATCCTTGTTCCCCGAGCACAACACAACGATTCCAGGAGCCGAATGCGTCGCTGAATGTGGAGAATCCCAAAGTGACGCAACTGGCGAACGGCACAAGCGCCAACGGACTCCACTTCAAGGCCGGAATTGCCTCGATATAGATAGAATTCGACGGCCTGTGTACTTCTAGCAATGCCCACGTCAACACACCCGCCATACTCAACTGAAAACTGCCCATCGCAATTGCCAGAATGAGCCGCGGCGTGATTCGCCCCCGACGTAACACAATCCGTAGTGGTTCAGCGCGTTCGATAGCCCGGCGGGCACGGGATGAACTCCATAGACATAGGAGCCACCACACGACAGCTCCTCCTGTCCAGGCAAACGCTGCGGCCAATACCAAGTGCTTCGGATATTGCTGAAGCTGCGGTCCGAACAGGGCGAACGCGACCGCCACCATGGTCATGGCAACTAGCAACCACCACAAACGGATCTGATTCGGGCGAAATTCGACGGGCTCGGACATATGTCTATTATGCGGTAGCGGCTCGCTATGTTCGAGCGGAGCCGTTGTCGAGTGAGTTCTCCCCTTGGTGCGTGCAAGCACGCACCCTACACTGCTTGAGGCATGCGAGCGCAGGACAGCAATAAGTAGCCCAAAGCGTCAGCGAGGGAACCAAGAAATTCCGTCAGGCGAAGCCTGACCTCCCATCCAATTCTCAACCCACGGACGGAACAAGTTGATTACCAAAGTAAAAGGGAAACTCTTATCGCTCGGCGAAGGGGCGCTCACACTCGAGGTCGGTGCCTTCGAGCATCAGATCTTTGTGCCGGAGTTCGCTCGCCGGCAGCTGCAAGCGCACATCGGCGAAGAGATTTCGCTGCACACGATCGAGTACATCGAAGGCGATCCAACCCGTGGCAAGCTGACTCCCCGCATGATCGGATTCCTGACCGAGCCGGAACGCGAGTTCTTCGAGCTGTTCTGTTCGGTCGATGGGGTCGGCGTGAAGAAGGCCCTACGGGCGATGGTCCGTCCCGTTCAGGAAGTCGCCACCGCCATCGAAGAGCAAGACACCAAGAGCCTCTCCGGCCTGCCTGGCATCGGTCCCGCCACGGCCGAACGGGTCGTCGCCAAGTTGCGCCGCAAGGTGCCAAAGTTCGCCCTGATTGTGCTCCGCGAAGAACCGACCGAAGGCGAGGTCTCACACGACGTAGCCCGCGAGACGTTCGAGGTGCTCAGGCAACTGGGCCACAGCGAAGCGGACGCCCGGCGACTGATCGACACCGCCTTGGAAAAGAAAAAGAAGTACAAGGACGTGGAGTCGCTGCTACAAGCGGTCTACGATCAACGGGGCGGGTAAGAGCGAAGGTGGGACCGCACTCGGTCAGGCTAGCCAACCGGGGTCTGGCCTCTAGTTTCTCGATTCGTCGACCACCAGCGAACCGCTTAAGCAAGAAACTGGAGACCTGACCCCCTATGCGCCGTCACTAACCAGGCGATGTCATTTGGCAAAGGCAGCCAGGGGTCAGGTATCATTTTTCTTGGGACATCCTCCGGCCAAACACGCCCACTCAGAAAAACGAGACCAGACCCCGGTGTGTCCGTAGAAGGCTACGGTGACAAAGGCCTTCGGCCTAAATTGCTTCCACCTCGCCGTAGCCCGATTTTCCGCTCGCTGCTATACTCCACGGCGCACCGCACAGCTGTTCATTGACGGGACGTTCACAGACGGAGGCGTTCATCGACCGTGAACCGCACGATCGCCAGGAAGGAAACGTAGACGCATGGCTCGCGAGCCAATCTTACAACGTGAAGACACCGAGGCCGCCGACGAATCCCCCTTCGACGTCGATGACCGCGCTCGTCGACAGATGGTCAACGAGGACGACGACCGGGCCCTGCGTCCGCAACACATGGCCGACATGGTCGGGCAGCGGGCGGTCTACGAACGGGTTTCGATCGCGGTCGACGCTTCGCAAAAAAGAAACGAGACCCTGGGCCACATCTTGTTCGATGGCCCTCCCGGCCTCGGCAAGACGACCTTCGCCACCTGCATCCCCCGCGACCTGGGCGTGAGCTGCCAGATCGCCAGCGGCGCGGCCCTCGCGGCTCCCAAGGACTTGCTCCCGTATCTGACCAACGCGGAAGAAGGTTCGGTGTTGTTCATCGACGAGATCCACCGCATTCCCAAGGCTGTCGAAGAGTTTCTCTACCCGGCGATGGAAGACTACCGCGTCGACATCACACTCGGCGAAGGCGTCAACGCGCGGACGCTCAACATGTCGCTCCGCCCGTTCACGCTGATCGGCGCGACAACCCGCAGCGGCTTGCTCTCGGCTCCGCTGCGAGATCGTTTTCAAATGCGGGAGCACTTGGACTTCTACGCGCTCGACGAGTTGGCCGAGATTGTGACTCGCAATGCGGCCAAGCTGAACGTCGCCATCGACAACGATTCTGCCCAGGAAGTGGCGATCCGATCGCGTGGCACCCCGCGGATCGCCAACAATCGCCTGCGTTGGATCCGCGATTACGTGACCAGCCGGGCGGAGGGCGAGATCACACGTTCTTTGGCCATCGATGCGATGAACATGCAGGAGATCGATGTACTTGGGCTCGACGGCCAGGACCGCAAATATCTGGAGACTCTGCTGCGAGTCTTCCACGGTGGACCGGCCGGCGTCGAGGCAGTGGCTCACACCATGAACGCCCCTACCGACACGCTGATCGACGAGGTGGAGCCGTTCTTGCTCCGCAGCGAACTGGTGATTCGCACCCCCCGCGGTCGCAAGCTGACCGACAAGGCATACGACCATCTGGGCGCCGATCGACCGGCAGAATCGGACAACTCTGCCACCGGCTCGGATGCCGGCGACGAGCCGAGCCTGTTTGAGTAGGAAGTGGCTGTTGTAGTCGGGTCTCCCCAAACACGCCGGGGTCTGGTCTCTAAGTTTCTCCGGCCGCAAACCACTTGGAGCTACCGCCTTAGAAACTGGAGACCTGACCCCCTATTCGCGTTCGAGAGCCGAACGTCGTTCAACGACCGGCAGAACCCCGGGGTCAGGTATCGTTTTTCTAATTCGTCCTCACGCCAAAACCATCGTTCTCAGAAAAACGGCACCAGACCCCATCACTTGCCGTGGAGCGGTCTCACAGACCACTCCACAACCGCCCTCACCCACACCCAGTCGCTTGACATTGGCAGCCGCTGATTCGTAGGATGGGTCGCTTCGCGCCGGCCGAAAAAGGCCGCGTCGACAGAAATCACCCCCCGCGGCATTCCTTCCCCGCCGCCATCCTTCCCCAGGAGTCCCTCGCGTGAGTAAAGTCGCGTTTCTATTCCCCGGACAAGGTGCCCAAACGGTCGGTATGGGCCAACAGTTGGCGGCCGATGTTCCGGCGGCCAAAGCCCTGCTGGAACAAGCCAACGATATCTTGGGCTACGACCTCGGCAAGATCTGCTTTGAAGGTCCCCAAGAAGAACTCAACGCCACGGTTCACAGCCAGCCGGCGTTATTCGTCACCAGCATGATGGCGGTCGAAGCCCTGCGCGAGAAATCGCCCGAGGTGATCGACTCCTGCGAGATCACGGCCGGTCTGAGCTTGGGCGAATACTCGGCCCTCGTCTTCGCCGGCGTGATGACCTTTGAAGACGGGCTGCGGCTCGTGCAGATTCGTGCCAACGGAATGCAGGCCGCGGCCGACGCCGTCGAGAGTGGCATGGTCAGCATTCTCGGCATGGAACAAGAACAGATCGAATCGCTTTGCGACGACGCCCGTGGCGAAGATATCCTTCGCGTGGCCAACTTACTCTGCCCCGGCAACATTGCCGTCTCCGGTCACAAGACTGCCTGTGGTCGTGTGGCGGAAGCAGCCGAAGCGGCCGGCGCGATGAAGGTGATTCCGCTGGCCGTGGCGGGTGCGTTCCACACCCCGCTGATGGATCCGGCCGTCGAGAAGTTGGCCGCCGGCGTGGCCGACGCCACGATGAGCGACGCCCGCATCCCGGTTGTGATGAACGTCGACGCCAAGCCGCACACCAGTGCCGCGGAGATTCGCGAGCTATTGGTGCAGCAAGTCGTCAGCCCCGTACAGTGGGAAAACACGCAGCGTTACCTGTTCGACGAAGGGGTCGATCAGTTCTACGAATTGGGTGCCGGCCGAGTACTGCGAGGTCTGCTGCGACGCATCCAACGCAAAGTGTCGTGCGAGAACGTCACGGCTTAAGAAGAGCAGTCACCAACCAATCCAACGGGAGGGCGAGGCTCCTGCCGAGCCTCTGGCACTGGCAAAGCCAGTGGCACCCAAGTGCAAACGTCCTATCGAAACTTAACCCGAAACGTAAGTGAGGGACACAACCAAACCGCGTCACCACAACGCACTGTTGGATTAGGTGAGCATGCCGCGTCACAAACAACAACGAACATGCCCACGTGAACGTGGGCATGGCACCCAAAGACTTAGCCCGAAGCGTCAGCGAGGAGCAACTGAGCACGACTGCCTTGATTGGCAGTCGAGCGCAAGGCGGTAGTCATAGCCCGAAGCGTCAGCGAGGGAACCCGAGAAACTCCGTCAGGCGCAGCCTGAACTACTAAATGACAACAACACTGGTAGCGAGCTACCAGTGGCACCCAAGAAATCGCGATCCTCAAAAAGGAAAAACGCCATGAGCGAAAACGAATGCAACATGAAAGTTGACCTCTCCGGTCAGGTCGCGCTGGTCACCGGCGCTTCGCAAGGTCTGGGCCGTGCGATGGCCGTGCGGCTCGGTGCCGCCGGGGCGAAGGTCGCCTGCCTGGCTCGTAACGCCGAGAAGTTAGCCGAAACCGTCGCCGCCGTAAAAGAAGCGGGTGGCGAGGCGGAAGCCTTTCCCTGTGACGTGACCAGCGCCGAAGCCGTCAATGAAGTCATGGACGCGGTCGTCGCCAAGTTCGAGCGTCTCGACATCCTCGTCAACAACGCCGGCATCACCCGCGACACGCTCATTCCGCGAATGGAAGACAGCGATTTCGACGACGTGATCGCCACTAACCTGCGGGGACCATTCCTGTTCACGCGAGCCGCAACCCGCATCATGATGTCGCAGCGATACGGCCGAGTCATCAACATCTCCAGCGTTTCCGGGCTGATCGGCAACCCTGGCCAGTCGAACTACTCGGCCTCGAAGGCCGGTCTGATCGGCATGACGCGAACCGTGGCGGGCGAATTGGCCAAGCGAAAGATTACCGTCAACGCCATCTGCCCCGGCTTTATCGAGTCGGATATGTCGGCCGCACTCGGCGAGAAGATCCTGGCCGAAGCCAAGAAACACATACCTGCCAAGAGGTTAGGTAAACCAGAAGAGGTCGCCGATGTGGTCCTCTTCCTGGCCAGCGACGCCGGAGCGTATATCACCGGCCAGGTGATCACGATCGATGGCGGAATGACGTCAACTGTCTAGCAAATCAGCTTGTGACCGCCGCCAAACCGGTCGAATGAGGGGGACGAGAGCAATTCCGTCTGCCTCTGGCCCAAGCAGATGTGACACCCGCTGCCGGAGCGGCAACATAACGAGTAGAATTCGCCAAAGGATTAACCAGCCGGTCATATAGACAGGCTCGAAAAAAACCGGTATATGTTGTGCTTCTTTGCGGAGATTCCCTGTCTTCGCAGAGAGACGCAATCAACCGAAAACATATTTGGATTTACCTATCAACGCGGGCTGCGTTGGCGTGCCAAAGCCGGATGTCGTTACAAGCAGTAACACCTCGGCCACGGACGCATGGATCGCACGCCCGGAACTATTGAGCACATAGGAGGACCGAAGAGGTGGCCACTGTTTTAGAAAGAGTCGTGGACATCGTCTCCGAGCAACTCGGCGCGGACAAGGACAAGATCACCGAAGAGACGCACTTCGTTAACGATTTGGGTGCGGACTCGCTTGACACCGTGGAGTTGGTGATGGAGCTCGAAGAAGAGTTCGACATCAACATTCCGGATGACGCTGCCGAGAAGATCCAGACGATCGGCGAAGCAGTCAAGCATATCGAGGAACACGCGAACGCCTAGCGAGCCTGAAGCATGAAACGACGTGTCGTCGTCACAGGGCTCGGCGCCGTCACTTCTCTCAGCTGCCAGGTAGATGATCTGTGGAAACGGATTGTCGGTGGCGAGAGTGGCGTTCATCCGCTGACCATCTTTGATACCTCGGCCTTCAAAGTGAAGTTCGGAGGAGATGTCGCGGACTGGAACCCCGACGGTTATATCGAGCGACGAGAAACTAAACGGATCGACCGCTTCGCCCAGTTTGCGCTGGTCGCAGGCGTCGATGCCGTTACGGACTCGGGTATCGACTTCTCGAAAGAAGATCCCTTCCGCTGTGGTGCCATTGTGGGCTCCGGCGTCGGTGGTCTTAACGAGATGGAAGATCAGATCGAGCGGCTCCTTACCAAGGGCCCCGATAAGGTCTCCGCCTTCACGATCCCCAAGCTGATGGTCAACGCCGGTAGCGGCCACATTTCCATTCGCTATGGAATGCAGGGCCCCAACACGGCGGTTGCCACCGCATGTGCCAGTGCGACCAACGCCATTGGCGACGCGCTGCGAACCATTCAGTACGGTCATGCCGACATCATGGTGACCGGCGGTAGCGAAGCGGCCGTGACCCCAATGGGCGTGGCGGCATTCTCGAACATGCGAGCCCTTTCGACTCGCAACGACGATCCGCAAGCCGCGAGTCGTCCCTTCGATGCCGATCGCGACGGCTTCGTGCTTAGCGAAGGTGCCGGCGTGTTGATCTTCGAGGAACTGGAACACGCCAAGGCGCGTGGTGCCAAGATCTACGCGGAAGTACTCGGCTACGGGGCTTCCGGCGATGGTGGGCACATCACCCAGCCGAACGAAGAAGGTGTCGGTGCCGGTCGGGCCATGGCTCAGGCACTTCAAGATGCCGAACTCAACCCGGAAGACATCGATTACATCAACGCCCACGGCACGAGCACCCCGCTCGGCGATGCGGCGGAAACGATGGCGATCAAGAACGTCTACGGCGATCATGCCAAGGCATTGAGTGTCTCCAGCACAAAGAGCCAACTGGGCCATCTACTTGGTGCCAGCGGCGGTGTGGAACTGATCTTCTCGGTCCTTGCACTGCGAGACAGCGTGGTGCCCCCGACGATCAACCTCAACACGCCCGATCCCAAGTGCGATTTGGATTACACTCCGAACGAAGCACGCGAGCGTCCTTTGCGTGCCGCGATGTCGAACAGCTTCGGCTTCGGCGGCCACAACGGCTCGGTCGTCATCGGCCAGCTGCGATAGTCGGCTTAGCGATCTAAGTAATAACAAGCGAAACCCCCGCCAGGCACTTTGCCCGACGGGGGTTTCTTTTTGGCCACAACGCGGGATGGGTACACCGCTGCGGCCTCTCAGAGCGACGCACTTGAGGAAAGAGTTAGAAAGCAAACTTCCCAGGCGCCTTGTTCACCTTGTTAATGCGGTAGTTGTACTTGTTGAAGTAATAGGGTCGGTGCTTGCCGTAGTAGCCGTAGTAATAAGGCGGGTACTTGTAGCCGTAGCCGTAGCGATTCCAGTGGTGCCACTTGTGTCCGTAGTGATGCCACTTGTGACGCCAGTGGTGTCCGCCATGCCACCGGTGACCCCCGTGCCACTTGTGACCGTGATGCCAGCGGTGACCATGGTGTTTCCACTTGTTGCCGCCATGCCACTTATGGCCGTGGTGGTTCCATTTGTGTCCATGGTGGTTCCACTTCTTGCCACCATGATGAAAGTTCTTGTGATGTCCTCCACGTTTGAAGGAGGAATGGCCTCGGTGGGAACTCTTGCTAAAGCTACGGCCGCGGTTGCCACCTTTGCCGCCCTTCTTGGCCAAGGCGTCGCTACTGGCGAAGGCGGTGAGACTGGTGGCGATCAAAGCAACGACGGCGATTCTGAGTGAAGTCTTCATGTCTTGGGTTTCCTATAGGAAAGAGATTTGAAAGGGGGTTAACTCTCGTTAAGTTCCTGAGCGGAAGTGGATGAGATTTGTGACAGGGGAAAAGAAAAAGTTCTTGCGGGGGCGACGCGCTCAAACGGCGATTCGTTTTTCGACAGGATGAACAGGATTGGACGGGACGCAGGAACGAGCGATTGACGCGAATCGATATGGGATAACAACACCCGTAGCCCGAAGCGTGAGCGAGGGACACGACCAACCATGATTCACCATCAAGTGGCTGGCTTCGTTTGCGTCACGCACATGCCGCACGACTATCGCCGAATTCGCACGGCCAGAATCCACGTGACATTCCGTTGACTAATGCAAATAGCTGTTTCGATTCGGGCGAAGCTTCAATGGGACGCTTACGCTTCGGAGTACTTGCCGGCATGCCACACCACCAGCCACCAACGAAAAGAGCCCCCGCCTGAGGATGCATCCTGAGGCGAGGGCTCGTGGCAGGCCGTGGGTCGACAACCACTGCGCCATGACCGTTTAGGTAGGTTGTTAACGAAGGCTTACAAGGCGGCGACCGGCATTTCGATCATCTGCACCGTAGCGGGCACCGCTTCGTCGTAACCTTCGACCAGCACTTCCAGCTCCAGCAGGCCGTCGGTCGAGGCGGCGATTGCATCGGCCAAGGTACCAGCGTCGGTAATCGGCATGCCGTTGACCGCGGTGATCAACATGCCGGCGGCCAAACCAGCTTCGGCGGCGGGCGAGTCGGCTTCGACGGCCTCCAGACCTAAACCCTTGCCGGGCAGCACCATGCCGCTGATGCCGAGGTACCACTTGGTCTCTTGGGCCGTCACGTAGTCGACTTCGGCAGTCACGATCTCAGCCGGAGCGACAACTTGGATCGTGGGGCAAGCGTCGTACCACCAGTGGCACGTCACCGGGCGATGGCGATACCAGAGCGAACGATTCCAGTGCTTGAAGTGGTACTTCTTGCCGTGCCACTTGGTGTGGAAGTGGAACTTGTTCTTGTGGTTATGGTGCTTGAACTTCTTGTCGTTCTTGTCCTTTTTGAAGTTCTTGTTCTTCTTGAAATCCTTGTCCTTCTTGAAGTCGTTCTTTTTTTTCTTGTTATTTTTGGCTTGGTACTTGTTCTTCTTGTTGAGGTTTTTGTAATTGGCCTTTTTGTTGTCGTACTTCTTGTTTTGAAGTTTGTTGTTTTGGCGTTTCTTGGAGTAACCCTGTTTATGAGTGTTTTTCTTGTAGCTGTTCTTTTTGTAGTTGCTCTTCTTGTGATTGTTCTTCTTGTAACTGCTTTTGTTTCGCGAGGAATGGCTGCGGCTGCTGGCCGAGCTGCGACTGCGATTGCCGCTCTTTCCTTTCTTGGCCAAGGCGTCACTGACACACGCGGCATTCATGGCGATGGCGATGAGGGCGATAACGGCGATCTTGAATGTGGTCTTCATGGCTTGTTTCCCGCTGATAAAGGTTTCAAAAGGTTTTGTCTCTCACTAAGTTCCAGAGCGAGAAGTGGGCAGATTTGTGACAAGAAAATACCGACATTTTCGCAAGTCCTTAAAATTCAATGACTTACAGACGGCACACTGACAGGATCTCGCCCTCCAGACCACAAAAAAACCCCCGCAGAGCACGCTGACCTGGGTAGGTCGGGCCCTGCGGGGGTCGGATAGCGGTGGCGTCTTACTGCCGGCCGCTCTTCTCAATGAACTCCTTTCTTACAGCGAAGTAACAGGGATCTGGATCATCTGCACGTCGGCCATTTGCGACTCAGCACCGGCCTCGACGATCACTTCCAGCTGCAACAGACCATCGGTCGAAGTCGCAACTGCCTCCGCCATGGTGGCGGTGTCGGTCACCGGCATTCCGTTGACCGAGATGATGACCATCCCAGTCGCCAGACCAGCGGCCGCGGCGGGCGAGTCGGTTTCAACCGACTCGATACCGAAACCTTGGCCCGGTAGGAACATACCAGTCATACCGAGGTACCACTTCACGTCCGCGGCCTCGATGTAGTTGACCGAGTAAGTGACGATCTCCGTCGGAGCACAGTACCGGATGCGTGGGCACCAGTCGTACCACCAGTGGCACTGCACCGGACGCGGACGACACCAGTCAGGTCGCGGTCGGAACGGTGGACGCGGCTTGACGATCGGCGGAACCGGCTTGGGGAACGGACGCGGCTTCACAACAACCGGGGGAAACGGTCGCGGCTTAGGAGCACCAATTCCAGGCTTCGGCCGGGGGAACGGACGCGGCTTCGGAGCACCGATACCAGGCTTCGGACGAACAACCGGAGTCGGTCGCGGCTTCGGGGCACCAATACCAGGTCGCGGTCGAGGACGAGTGACCGGTCGCGGCTTGGGGGCACCGATACCAGGTTTGGGTCGAGCGATGGGCCGTGGCTTCGGAGCACCGATACCGGGCTTGGGTCGCACGACTGGCTTCGGGAAACCAGGATCGAGCGGCTGGAACACCGGACGCGGCTTAGGGGCACCAATACCCGGCTTCGGTCGAGCGATCGGACGCGGCTTAGGGGCACCAATACCGGGCTTGGGTCGCACGACTGGCTTCGGGAAACCAGGATCGAGCGGCTGGAACACCGGTCGCGGCTTAGGGGCACCAATACCGGGTCGCGGTCGGGGACGTACGGTCGGACGCGGCTTCGGCGCACCGATACCAGGCTTCGGCCGGGCGATCGGTCGCGGGCGAGGGGCACCAATACCGGGCTTCGGTCGCGTCATCGGGCGAGGCTTCGGGGCACCGATGCCAGGCTTCGGACGAGCGTTCGGACGTGGGCGTGGGGCGCCCTGGTACGGTCGCTGGTTCCGCGCGTTAACGCGGCGCTGGGCCAGACCGGGATTGGCGTTCCGAGTGTTTACTCGGCGCTGCGCCAGACCGGACGATCTTTGCGACCTGGCGTTGTAGTTGCCGCGGGCGGTGTTCCTGGCAGGCGCCTTGCTACGTTGGGCTGACCTGGCCTGGCCCCGGGAGTTCCCGGAAGTGCGGCTGCGGCCGTTTCTTTGTGCCATCGCGTCACCGATGGCCATGCTGCTTAGGGTTACTACGGTTAGTAATGTCAGTGTGACTTTCAGCGAGGTCCTCATGGTAAATACTCCTATTGGTTAAGGGGGTTTGGAAAAATCAACTCTCGCTAAGGACCACAGCGAAAGCGTTTCCGATTTGTGACAGGAGAAATGTGGGTTTTGTGGGGCAGCGAGATGGTCGGTAATCGTTACCCTGTTTGGCCGCAGGCCAAGTGCACCGTAGCCTGGGGCATCGCCCGAGGTTCTGCCGCTGGGCTGGACGACGACGTTACGGGCCAGCAGTGGTACCCGAAATCCAACCCGAAGCGTGAGCGAGGGACACGACCAAACAGGTATCGCAATCAATCGGCAGCTCTCGCTTGCGTCGCGGAGCGCCGCGCGACTTTGGGCGAAGCCAGAAGCGACCAATCGAATTCTGGTGCGTACGCGTCATGCCCCCTGCCAATCAACAAAAAACCCCCGCAGAGCGCTGGGGCCCTACGGGGGTCGGGGAGATGTTAATCTCTTTCAGTTCTCGCGGGCTGCCTTAGAAGGCGGCGACGGGAATCTGAATCATTTGCACGTCGGCCGGAACGGCTTGAGTGCCGGCTTCAACGATCACTTCCAGTTGCAACAGACCATCGGTCGAGGTCGCAATCGCGTCGGCCAAGGTGGCCGTGTCGGTCACCTGGATTCCGTTCACCGAGATGATGACCATTCCGGTGTCCAAGCCAGCCTCGGCGGCGGGCGAATCCTTTTCGACCGACTCGACACCGAATCCTTGGCCCGGCAGGAACATTCCGGTCATGCCGAGGTACCACTTCATATCCTGGGCTTCGACAACGTCTACCGAGTAGGAGACGCAATCGGTCGGAGCACAGAAGCGGATCGAAGGACACCAGTCGTACCACCAGTGACATCGCGGCGGACGCGGACGGCACCAGTCAGGTCGCGGACAATAGGGCGGTCGGGGACGGACGATCGGAGGAAGCGGCTTCAAGACGGGCGGTTCCGGCTTGACGATCGGCGGAAGCGGAACGGGCTTCAGCGGCGGTCGTGGCTTCACGATCTCAGGCAATTCGACATCGATCGGGGGCTTCGGCTTCGTAATCGGGGGAGTCGGACGGGGGAACGGTCGGGGGTTCGTAACAACGGGGGGAGTTGGACGCGGGAACGGACGGGGATTCGTAACTACCGGAGGCGTCGGTCGTGGGAACGGACGGGGTCGCGGAAGCACGTTGTTATTGTTACCGGGCAAGGGACGCGGTCCCGTTTGCGTAGGGGGCTTCGGACCGGCACCGGGGTTCAGGATACCGGGTCGCGGACGCACCGGACGCTTGATACCACGTACAGGGTGACCCGTGGTCGGCGGCGTGAAACGGACGTTGTCGCGTATCGAGCCGTTCGATCGACCGGGGCGAAGGCGATTCTCAGGGGCTTGCCACTTCGGCGGCTTTCCCTTGCTGATTCCGCGATTGTTGTTGGTGGGAATGCGACGATTCGAGCTCTTATTGATCACATGACGATTGTTGCTGCCGTTGTGCACGCGACGACCGCTGTTGCCAGACGAGGCCTGCTTCTTCGCCTTGTAGTGTTTCGAGGTGTTCTTGTGGGTCTTTCCGCTGCTACGGGCGGAGCTCTTATTCCTGCTGCTACTGCGATAAGAATTCCTGGAGGAGGATTTGTAGCCTTTGGAGCCGCCACCACGATAACTGCTAGAACTTCGACTGCGATTGCCGCCGCTGCTGCGGCCTTTCTTGGCCAGGGCGTCGCCGGCCACCATGGTGGTTAGTGCCAAAACTGCCAAAACGGTCACGGTTGCTTTGAGCGAGGTCCTCATAATTGGGTCTCCTGTGTAAGGGGGAAAAGTGAATCAACTCTCGCTAACTCCCACAGCGATATCCCCTCAGATTTGTGACACGAGAAATCGAGAAAATCCCCAACCCGGTAAGAAACCAAGGGTTTATGCCGCCCAAGATGTGCCGGAGGCAGCAGCCAGACGTCTCTCGACGGGTACGTGAAAGTCCCGTCTGCGGCGATCAATACGACTGCTTCCCGCGACGTTCTGCTAGCACCGCTACCGGGAGTGGATGTCGCTCTTGTGGCTGTTACCGTGCGTTCCTATACTCCCCGCCCCGTTGTAAATAACCGCGATCCCGGATCAGCAAGGAGGCTGACCCATGTGCGTACGGCTCGTTTCACTGACGATGATGGTGCTGCTCGGCAGCACGACGGCTTGGGCCCAATCGAACGGCAGTTCTTCCGACTCCGTCAAATGGCGTCCCCCGGGAGCCAAGAAGTCGGCCAAGAGCTCCGGCCCGTCTAACGCCGGCACGACTAGCTCCTCCGCCGCTCGTTCCAGCGTGCTGGTCAATGCGGCCAAGCCGAAGTCGGCCGTCCGCCACGCCTCGGCCGAAGATCCGATCGCTCCGCGCACTGCCGGTGAACGGTCGGTGCGAACCGCCAGTATTCCCGGTACCACGCCTCGCACGCCGATCGCCCGCGTCACCAAAGGCAACGGCACCCTGCCCAACGATCGTGGGCAAGTCTGGCGCGAGTACGACATCTCTCCTTACACACTTCGCGTGACCGCCACGAATCAGCCCGAGCAGGCGATCGTCGATTGGATTCTTCGCGAGACTGGTTACGAAGCCTGGCACGGCGAAGAGGTTGCCCTGCTGAGCGCCTCGAGTCGCACGCTTCGCGTTTACCACACGCCTGAGAAACAAGCGATCGTCGGCGAGATCGTCGACCGCTTCGTCAACACGGAAGCCGAAACGCAAGCCATGACCGTTCGCGTCGCCACCGTGGGACATCCCAACTGGCGTGCCCGAGCCGCTCGCATGCTTCGCCCGGTGCCGACACAGACGCAGGGCATTCAAGCCTGGCTGTTGGCCAAAGAAGACGCGGCTCTGCTGGTCGCCGAACTGGCTCGCCGTAGCGACTTCCGCCAACACAGCTCGCCCCACCTGCTGGTCAATAACGGACAGACCACGATCATCAACGGCACCCGCAGCCGGCAGTACGTTCGCGGCGTGTTGGCCAATCCGACCGGCGTGCCAGGCTTCGCTCCCGATGTGGCGCAACTGACCGAAGGCTACTCCCTCGAACTAAGCCCGCTGGTGGCACTCGACGGATCCACAATCGACGCGGTGCTAAAATTCCAGAACGATCAGGTCGAGAAGATGTTGCCCGTGCAGCTGCAGGCCCCCGGCCCGGTGCAGCAGTGGGTCAACACCGAAGTGCCGCAGATGAGTGGCAATCGCCTGCAGGAACGATTCCGATGGCCGGCAGACAAGGTACTGCTCGTTTCGATGGGCATGGTCGCCAGCCCGACGCCCCAGCTGAAGAGCCCGCTCGCTTTGCCGCTGACCGGCAACACGGCCCCGCGAGCCGACACGCTGATCTTCATCGAAAACAAGGGCAAGGTCGTGCGAAACGTGCAGGCAGCCGGCACCGCCAGTGCCCCGGCCAAGAAGTACCACGACCGCTACTAAGGCCACCGCTGGGACCTATTTTGGGGCCCACGGCTAAGACCTAACCGCCCGCCCATCGCTCTCCGAATCCCCGGCTACACGCCGGGGATTTTTTCATGCCGGGACTTTTGTGCTGGGGGAGTGGCAATTTTCCCGATACCAGTAGTGGGCTACGGGCGCAGGGCCGCCCAGGCGGCGTCTCGACGGTCGATTCGGCCAAGATTAGAATTGAGCGTCTGTCGCCCGGCCACTTTCGCCCCCGCTGCGGCGACAATCGCGAGACCTTCCCGCCCGGCAAAATTAGCTGCCGACTTCCCGCCTTCAACCATCGAGTTTGGATCTGATGAGTTCGTCTGAATCACGTCGCGTGGCCATCACCGGAATCGGAGTCATCAGCCCGCTGGGCAACTCCAAGGAAGCTCTGTTCGATGGTCTCTCCTCGGGCAAGAACGGAGTCCGCGACATTGAGTCGCTGGCCAACTTTGAAGGCGACGTTCGCTTCGGCGGCGAGGCCGTGGAATTCACCGAACACATCGACAACTTTGGCACGCTGCCCAAGGATCAAAAGAAGATGATCCGCAAGGGCCTCAAGATGATGTGCCGGGAAACGAAGATGGGCGTGGCGGCCGCACAGCTGGCGTTCCAAGATGCCGGCATGGAAGTTGGCTCCTACGACCCCGAGCGGACCGGCTGCGTGTTCGGCTCCGACTACATGCTCACCATGCCGGAAGACTTTCGAGCCGGTGCCCAGAAGTGTGCTGATGATGAGGGCGAGTTCGACTACAGCCAGTGGGGAGGCGAAGGCCTCGGCATGGTCAACCCGCTGTGGTTGCTTCTCTACTTGCCGAACATGCCGGCCAGCCACGTGGCAATCTACAACGATCTCCGCGGCACGAGCAATTCACTGACCCAACGCGAGGCGGCCCCCAATCTGGCGATTGGCGAAGCGAGCCGGATCATTCAGCGCGGCAGCGCCGATGTCATGGTCGCCGGAGCGACCGGCACCCGGCTTCATCCCATGAACATGATGCACGCGATCGCGCAGGAAGAGATCGCCGGCAACGGCGTCGCTCCAGAGAAGGCCTCCCGGCCGTTCGATCGCGATCGCTCTGGCATGGCCCTGGGCGAGGGTGCGGGCGTGATGCTGCTGGAAGATCTCGACGCAGCCCAGTCGCGCGAAGCCACGATCCTGGGTGAGATCATCGGAGCGGCCTCATCGGCTGTGACCAAGGCCCCCAGTGTCGCCGACCGTCGGCAGGCGATTGTGAACTCGCTGCGGGCAGCCCTGGCCGACGCCGGCCTGTCACCTTCGGATATCGGACACATCCATGCCCATGGGTTGTCGACCCGATCCTGCGACGCGGAAGAAGCGGCCGCCATCGTCGAGGTGTTCGGTAGCCGAGAGGAGCAACCACCGGTGGTCGCTGCCAAAAGCCACTTTGGCAACCTCGGTTGTGGTAGTGGAGCGGTCGAATTGGCCGGCTCGCTAATGGCGATTCGCTCTGGGAAGCTGTTCCCGGTGCTGAATTACGAGACGCCTGATGACGATTGCCCGCTGAATATTGCAACAGCGGACACCGATGCGGGGCAAACGGTCGCCAATATCAACGTCACCCCCCAAGGGCAGGCGAGCGTGCTGATCGTGCGTGGGGCAGAATAAGGACGCTCCTGCTGGGCCGATCCATTTCTCACGCTCGCAATGCCGATCACCCCAGCGGTGGTAGATTCAGGCGAATCGCCAGGGTTTGCCAAACCCTCATGGGCATGTCCCGCTCGGTTGACAGGTTTCGGGGCGACAGCTATTCTTAACCGATTACGGATGCACTAAGTCTTGGTCGGAGAACGATTTCCGCCACGACACACGACGCGCCTAGGCCGGTGGCTTTTTGTAAAAGCCCCGGATGGCACGGGGATCGTCTATGAACGCCACTGAAATATTGCGAATCGTCGATGCGATTCACCGCGACAAAAACATCGATAAAGAGATCGTCTTCACGGCCATCGAGCAGGCCTTGATAACGGGTGCCAAGAAGCACTTTGGCGAAGACGAAGATGTCGTGGTGACAATCGATCGCGAGACGGGTGAACTCGGCGGGACTCACAATGGTGAGCCCTTGCACGAGGACCATATCGGTCGCATCGGGGCGCAGACCGCCAAGCAGGTGATCATCCAAAAGATTCGCGAAGCCGAACGCGATTCATTGTACGACGAATACACCGAACTCTCCGGCCAGATGATTACCGGAGTCGTTCAACGCTACGAGCGTGGCGCCGCGACCGTGCAATTGCCGAGCGGTCACGAAGCGATCTTGCCTCGCAGTGAGCAAATCCCGGGCGAGACCCACCACGCCAACGAGCGTGTGCGGGCCACCGTGTTTGAAGTTCGCAAGCAAGGCAGCCGCGTTAAAATCATCATCAGCCGTATTCGCCCCCAACTGGTACAGCGGTTGTTCGAGCAAGAAATTCCTGAAATCGCCGAGGGCGTGATCGCCATCAAGGCTATGGCTCGCGAACCGGGCTATCGCAGCAAGGTTGCGGTCAGCAGTTTCGACCAACGGGTCGACTGCGTTGGTGCCTGTGTTGGCGTGCGAGGAAACCGCATCAAGAACATTGTCGACGAACTCGCTGGCGAACGAATCGACATCGTTCGCTGGGACGAAGACCTGCAGGTCTTGATCCCCAATGCCCTGCAACCTTCGGAAGTGGACGACGTCATCCTCTGCCAGATGCTCGGTCGCGCAATCGTGCTGGTCCGCGAAGATCAGCTGTCGCTGGCGATCGGCCGCCGCGGCCAGAATGTCCGCCTGGCGAGCAAGCTCAGCGGTTGGGACATCGAGATCATGACGCCAGACGAGCTCGGCGAGCAGATCGATCGGGCCGTCGCTGGTTTCAGCGAACTCGAAGGCATGGAAGAGGAGCTCGCCGTGAAGCTCGTCGAACAAGGCTTCATGTCGTACGACGATCTTTCGGTCATCGAGCCGGATGCCCTGATGGAGATGGGTGGCCTCTCGGAAGAGGTCGTCAACAAGATCGTTGAGCAGGCCGAAGAGCGAGCTCTGGAAGCGGAGCGACTGGCTGCCGAAGCCCGTCGTCGTCAGAAAGAACAAGAGCGGATCGACGCCGCTACCGCGGCTGCCGAAGCGGCCGAGGCCGCTGAGAACGCCGCCGCTGAAGAAGCCAGTGGCGAGTCGTCCGAAGCAGACAATACAGAATCGGAAAGCCCTGAGGCGGACGCCGCTTCGAGTGATACGGCAGAATCGGCCCAAACCGATTCCGCTGATGAATCCTCGGAAGAGTCTGTCGCCTCGGAGGAAAGTAAATCAACTTAGGTCCGGACCGTTTTCACGAGACGTGTGGAGGCCCCTCGTCATGATTTAATCGGTCATTTAGGTTTCAGCCACAATCGGCTTGCCCCTCGCGGGTACTTCGGTCCGCCGGCTGGAATCGACGAAAGGAACGCAGAACTTGCCCGTTCGCATCTACGAACTCGCAAAAGAGCTGAAACTTGACAGCGGTGAGCTCTCGGACTTATGTACGAAAGCCGGTGTCACGGGCAAAGGGTCTGCGCTGGCCAGCCTGACCGATGAAGAGGCCGACAAGGTCCGCGCGTTCATGAGTGGCGGTGGCAAGTCAGCCGCCAAAGCCGACTCCTCGAACGCGCCCAAGTCGTCGAAGCCGGCCGCAGGGCGACCCGCCGGAGGCGCCTCGCTGGCCGACAAAATCGCTGCTCAAGCAGGATCTTCTACGGGTGCCATGCGTCGCGAAGACTATGTCGCTCCTGGTGGAGCTGACGCGCAAGGTCGCCCCCGCGTGCTGACGCCCCAGACGCCGGCAACGCCACCACCGGCCGCTCCCGAACCGCCGGTAGAAGAAGACATCAGCGACGAACCGCCCGAGGCTCCTGAAGCCCCGGAAGCTCCCGAGGTAACCGAGGCACCCAATGCACCCGAGCCTCCGAAGCGTCCCAAGGCGACGCCTCGTACGCCCGCTCCACCGGCGATCAAACTGGCCCCCATGCCCCAGGCTCCGGCCGCTCCGGAACCGACCGCCGAAGAGATGGCGTCGGCCCAAAAGCCCGACCTGAAGCTCCCGGCGGATGCCATTCGAGCCAGCCGCAGTGGCACCACGCCGCTTTCGGAACACCTCAAGAAGCACGAACAAAAGCGCGATGCCGAAACCAAGCCTTCCAAGGAAGGTGGCCGCGGCAAGGGCGGACGTAAGTCGCCCGAGATGCTGGATCCTTCCGAAGTACCAGCAGCTGGCAGCGGCAAGGATCGCGGCCGTGGTAAAGGGAAGGACCGTGGCGGCTCACTCAAAGACGACGACCGCGCGATGCTCGGCGGCCGCGAAGCCCGTCAGATCCAGCGCAAGCGAACCACTCCCTCTCGTGGCGACGACGACGGGCGTCGACGACGTCGCATGGGTCCGCGTCGCATCCGCAGCACCGGCACCAACACCGCCGCACCTCGTAAAGGCAAGGTCTCGGTTGAACTCCCCTGCACCGTTCGCAGCTTCTCCGAAGCGATCGGCGTACCCGCACGCGACATCCAGCGACAGCTGTTGCAGATGGAGCAGATGGTCACGATCAACTCGGAACTCGACGCCGAACTGGCCGAACTGCTGGCCCTTGAACTCGGTGCCGAGGTCGAGTTCAAGGCACCTGTCACGCTCGAAGACGAGATGCTAACCAAGGTCGCCGAACAAGAAGACGATCCGGCATCGCTGGAATTGCGTCCGCCCATTGTCACCTTCTTGGGTCACGTCGATCACGGGAAGACGTCGCTGCTCGATAAGATCATCGACATCGATGTTGTCAGCGGCGAAAGCGGCGGAATCACACAACACATTCGTGCCTACGACGTCGAGAAGGAAGGTCGTAAGATCGCCTTCGTCGATACGCCAGGTCACGCCGCGTTTACGGAAATGCGTGCTCGCGGTGCCAACGTCACGGACATCGCCGTATTGGTTGTTGCCGCCGACGATGGCGTCATGCCGCAAACGGAAGAAGCCATCAGCCATGCCCGCGCGGCCGAAGTGCCGTTCGTGGTGGCCATGAACAAGGTCGACCTTCCTGGCATCGATGAGAATCGCGTGATGCAAGATCTGGCAGCAAACGAACTCTTGCCGACCAGCTGGGGTGGTGACGTGGAAGTCATTCGCACCAGTGCCATGACCGGCGAAGGTATCGATGAACTTCTGGAAATGCTGCTGTTCATCGCCGAAGACAAAGAGTATCAGGCCAATCCCAAGCGGGCTGCCATCGGTACCTGCCTGGAAGCTCAGCTTCACGAAGGTCGTGGTGTGGTCGCCAAGTTCATCGTTCAGAACGGCACGCTCAAAGTGGGCGATTGCCTGGTCTGCGGCAACGCCTATGGTCGCGTTAAGACGATGTACAACACGCTCCACACCAAAAAACAGCTTCAAGAAGCGGGTCCCTCGACCGCGGTCGATATCACCGGCCTCGACATCGCACCTGGTGCCGGCGAACGGTTCTACGTGCTCGACGACATCGCCGATGCCCGCCGTATTGCCGAGCAGCGTGAACAACAATCGCGATCTTCGACATTGGCCACCCCGGTGCATGTCACCCTCGAAGGCTTGTTCGATCGGCTCGGTCAGGACGAGACTCAGACGCTCAACCTTATCTTGCGAGCGGACGTGCGAGGATCGATCGAAGCGATTCGACAGGAACTCGAGAAGCTCGTTCACCCGGAAGTCAAATTCAAGATCCTGCAGGCCTCGGTCGGCGGAATCACCGAAGCGGACGTCCATCTGGCGGACGCCTCCGACGCGATCATCTGCGGCTTCAACGTCGTCCCCGACGAAGGCGCTCGATCGATGGCCGAAGCCCGCGGCGTTCAGATTCGACGCTACGACATCATTTACAACCTGACCGACGACCTGAAGAAAGCCCTCGAAGGCATGTTGCGACCCGAAGAGCGCGAGCAAGATCTCGGTCGTGCCTTGGTGCAGCAGTCGTTCAAGATCAGCAAAGTTGGCACGATCGCCGGTTGCCGCGTACTGAGCGGAAACGTTCAGCGCGGAGCACGAACCCGCGTGGTTCGTGAGCAGACCGTGATTGGCGACTACCCCATCGAGGCTCTGCGGCGCGTCAAAGACGATGTCAAAGAAGTTCGTGAAGGCCTGGAATGCGGTATCAAACTGGGCGGTTTCAACGACGTCAAAGAGGGCGATATTCTCGAGGTCTATCAGATTGTCGAAGTCGCCCGAACCTTGGAGAGCAGCGCCTCGGCCGGCGATTAACAGCGACCGACACAACCAGCGCGACGGCCGCTTGCTTGGCGAGCGACGCGTATCGTTCGCCAAGCGGAACGCTGCAGAGTGCCAACGCGACCTGAGAGACACCCTGAGCCGGAACACGCCTTGAGACAGTTGGCCTGTCAGTGACTCAGAATCCCACGCGAACCATCCCACCTAGTAAGATTCTCACCACGATTTCCGCACCTCGCCGGGGAGTAATGGCATGCCGAGCCGACGCGTCCTAAAAGCTGCGGAAGCGATTCGCGAAGTCGTCAGCATGGCCATCTTAATGGACCTCAACGACCCCCGCATCGAGAACGTGACGGTCACCAGGGTCGAAGTCTCCGGGGACATGCGTGCCGCGAAAGTGTACGTTTCGATCATGGGAGACGAGGCGGCCCAGAACCTGAGCATGCACGGCCTGCGAAGTTCTGCCGGCTTCTTGCAGTCGAAAGTCGCCAAACGAATCGATACCCGTTACATTCCCAAGCTACAATTTGAACTCGACCAAGGTGTGAAGCATTCCATCGAGGTCGAACGCATTTTGAAGAAAGTCTTGCCGGAACCGGTCGACGAAGAGGCCGAATTGGACGAGGCCGATTACGACGAAGCCGACGGTGAAAGTGCCGAGGAAATGACTTCGAAAAACACCGGCGAGAGCGAAGTCTCTACCGGCGAAGAATAGCGAAGAGTAACGAACAAACAACAACAGCCGCCGATTGTCGGCTCTTCTTAGCAACAAATTAGAGGACGGAAAGAAAAAGATGCCCCCTGCGAATCGTGCCGAGCTCATCACGAAGATCCACCGAGTTCTCAAGAAGCACTATCCGGCGCCGGCGGCGGCGATGAACCTGCCGCTTCTGGAGCAGCTGGTGTTTGCCGGCTGCCTGGAAGAATCGCCCGCGGAAGCCGCCCAAAAGGCTTACGCCGTGCTGGAAGAAGAATTCTTCGACTGGAATGAAGTCCGCGTCAGCACGATCGTGGAACTGTCCGAGAAGCTCTCTATGCTTCCCAATCCGAAGGCGGCCGCCACACGCGTCAAGCAAACGCTCCACAGCGTGTTTGAGACGGCCTACTCCTTTGACATCGAAGCCCTCAAGAAACAGAACATCGGCGTCGCGGTCAAGCAACTCAGCAAGCACCAAGGCGTCACCAGCTTCGGGGTCTCCTACATCACCCAGACCGCTCTCGGCGGACATGACATCCCCGTCAGCCCCGGCGCTCTCGAGGTCTTCTACATCCTCGGCGTGATCGACGAGAAGGAAAAGAAGGCCAAGAAGGTACCTGGCCTGGAACGGGCCATCCCCAAGAGCAAGGGTCTCGAGTTCGGCGGTCTCTTAAACCAGATCGCCTACGAGTTCACAAAGAGTCCGCACTCGCCGGCAGTTCGCAAGTTGCTGCTTTCGATTTCGCCGGACGCCAAGGAGCGTTTCCCCAAACGCAAGACCAAGGCCTCCGAGGCCAAGAAGGCTCGCGAAGAGCAAGCGGCCAAGGAAGCCAAGGAAGCCGCCGAAAAGGCCAAGGCCGAAAAAGCTGCCGCCGCTAAGGCGAAGGCCAAAGCCGCTGAAAAAGCCAAGGCCAAGGCTGCCAAGAAGAAGGCAGCCCCGGCAAAGAAGGCCAAGGCTCCGGCCAAGAAAAAGGCGGCTACAAAGAAGACGGCCACCAAGAAAAAGCCCGTCAAGAAGAAGGCGGTAACCAAGCGAGCCAAGGCGGCCAAGAAGACGACTGCCAAGAAGGCCACCGCCAAGAAAAAGACTGCCAAGAAAAAGACGGCTAAGAAGAAGGTCGTCAAGAAGAAAACGGCCACAAAGCGAATCACCAAGCGGAAGCCACGTTAATCGCGCCGCCCCCGTCGGTTGCCAGATAACGTTGCCAGACAACGACGGCTCGCGATTAAGGAACAGCTCGTCATGCTGCGCTATTGCTCGCGACTTTCCGGCATTGGTAAGGCCACCCCACGTGCAAATTGGCTCGTCGGCCTGCCGGTTCCGCGGTGCCGTCGAAGCTTCACGGGGACATCCTTTATTGCGAGCAGCTTGATCGGGATGTTCCTTTCCGCCAGCGCTACGTCGGCTGCCGAGGCCCCAGCGGCTGCAACCAATGAGCGAGCAGCAACGCCGCTCCCTTCGCGGCAGCTCACCGACGACATCGCCGATAAGCTTTCGCCTCAGACCTCGCGCACGGCGAAAGAAGAGCTTGATCTTCGCGCTCTCGCGCACTACTCCACGGGCCGACTGCTCCAGCGGCGTGAACTCTCGGCCGATGCATTGCGACAATACCAGCGGGCGGTGCTCTACGATCCGACGTCCATCAAAGCGATTCGTGGCGTCGTCCTGCTCGCGCAGGATCTCGAACGGGGACCAGTCGTAGCCCGTTACGCGGTGCTGCTCAGTGAACAAGACCCTCAAAACTCACTGGCCTTGCTGCGAGCTTCGCTACACCTGACCTCGCTCGAAGAAGACGAGCGACTGCTGAAGCTTTACGAACAGTCGCTGGCCGCGAAGGCGGAAAAGCGAGACGAAGTCTGGCTCGAGCTGCACAAACTTGCCGGCAGCACCTATCACCGGCTCGATCGAACTCGTCAGGCAGCCGACGCCTTTACCAAGGTACGCCAGGCACTCGCCAATCCGGAACTCTACGGACTTGATCAGCAGGCCGCGAAGCTCGACGAACAGGCAGGCCAGGCAATCTACCTGGTGATGACCGATGTGTTCATCGAGGCCGGTCGCCTCGACTCGGCCGCTAACGCGCTGACCAAGGCCCGAAGCTACCAAGCCGATGCCGCCTTCTGCGACTACGCCGAAGCGAAGATCTTGATCAAGCGAGGCAAAGCCAAAGAAGCACAAGCCAAGCTAGATGACTACTTCAGCGCTAACTCGGAAGAAGCCGCCAACGAAGCCTACGAGTTGCTGCGGCAAATCCACATCGCTCAAGGCAGCGAAGATCGGTTCATCGGTCGGCTCGAACGCCTAGCTCGCGAGCACCCCAAGAACGTCACTCTGGTGACCTTCTTGGCCGAGGAGTATTTGCGAGCGGGAAATCAGGCCGGGGGACGCAAGCTGCACGAACAGTTGATGCAGTCGCAGCCGAGCGTGCGAAGCTACCGCAGTCTGGCCACGATCTATCACGAGGCAAAGGAATACGACGCCCTGCTCCAGTTGCTCGGGGACCTCGTCACCCAGGCCAATACCCTGGCCCCTCTGGGAGACACATTGTCGTCGCTGACAGAAAACGACAAGACGCTCGCGGCGTTGGTCGAGGCCGCCGATAAGTTTAGCGAACAGCCGATCGAACGGGCGTTCGGGCGATTCCTGGCGGTCGGAATGCTCGCCACCGAGGCAAAGCGATTCGACATCGCGGGTAAATTTTACGAGCGGGTCATTTCCAGCAATCATGCCGAACGACCGTCGGTACTACTGGCCTGGGGACTCGATCTGTTGATGAACGAGAAGTATGCCGAAGCGGCCAAGGTTCTGCAGCGCGGTCTCGACGAGAAGCTCTTTCCAGGCGATTCATCGATCGTCGACTATTACCTAGCCGGGGCGCTGTCGATGCTCGACCGGCACGAGGAGGCGATCGCCGCGGTAAGCCGCGCGCTCAAGCAAACTCCGAATTCAGCCGACTACCAAAGCCGCCTCGGCTGGATTCTCACGCGGGCGGAAAAGCTCGCCCTGGCTCGTGCCATCTACGAGTCGCTGATCACGAAGAACGCCGAAAAGTACGACGAGTCGGAGAGTCGCGAGATTGTGCGTGAATCGAGGCTCTCCTTGTCGCATGTTCTCTCCTTGGGCGACGATCCCTCTCAGGCGGCAGAAGTCCTTCTACAAGTGCTCGATGAGTTCCCCGAGCACACCCGCGCCAAGAACGACCTGGCCTACCTGTGGGCGGAGCAAAATCAAGAGCTTGCGTTGGCAGAGCGTCTCTCTCGCGAAGCGCTCGCCATGGAACCCGATAGCGCCGCCTACCGCGACACGCTCGGTTGGATCTACTACCGCCAAAAGAATTTTAAAGACGCGATCAAGCAGCTAACCCGCGCCGTCGAGCTTTCTGAGCGGAAGGATGGCGTGGTCCTCGACCACCTGGGCGATGCACTCATCGGTGCGAATCGCGCTGAAGAGGCAGTGCGTCAATGGAAAGACGCATTGACCGCATTTGACATTTCTGGCGAGACCGATAAAAAGAAGCCGGTCCAAGAAAAGATCGTAAAATATACTAAGTAGCTACTAGTAACAGGCGTCGTCGCGAACCACGCTGGCGATCAATGCCGATCTGATTGACAGGAGTAGAGGTTGTAATGGCTGGTCATTCCCACTGGGCTGGAATCAAACACAAGAAAGCCCTGATTGACAACAAACGAGGCAAGGTCTGGAGCAAGTGCTCCAAGGCGATCATCGTGGCGGCTAAGATGGGTGGAGGCGATCCTGATCAGAATCCCCGTCTGCGGCTTGCTATTTCCGACGCTAAGAGTGCGCGGATGCCCAAGGACACCATCACGCGGGCCGTCAAGAAGGGAACTGGCGAACTCGAAGGTGGCAACCTCGAAGAGATTGTCTACGAGGGCTACGGTGCCGGCGGCGTGGCCGTATTCTGCGAGATCCTCACCGACAATCGTAATCGGACTGCCCCTGAAGTCCGCAAGATTTTTGAAGTCTGCGACGGCAAACTCGGCGGCACCGGCTGCGTCGCCTGGATGTTCGAGCGCAAAGGCCTGTTCTTGTTCCCAGCCGATGCCGTCGACGAAGACACCCTTGTCGAGCTGGCACTCGAACATGGGGCCGACGACGTCCAGCCGGAGGGGGACAAGCTGCAACTGACTTGCGAAGTCGACGTTTACACGGAAGTGGTCGACGCGTTGGAGGCCGCCGGCATCGAGCCAGAGTTGAAACAGATCAGTCGCATTCCGTCCAACACGGTCGACCTCGACGCCTCAGACGCTCGCAAGGTGCTCAAGCTCATGGAACGTCTGGACGATCACGACGACGTACAGAGCGTGTCGTCGAACTTCAATCTGCCGGAAGAAGTGATGGCCGAAATCGGCGACGGATAGTCTCGATAGCCAACGAGCGATCCGCGACTACTTCAGCCGCGCCGCCTGTGGATCGGGCACCAAACGGAAGCCGACGTTGAGCCAGCCTTGCTCAGGCTCGGCCTTACGTAATTCGATCTGGCGAAGCTTGCCCAAGGAACCACCAGCCGGGGGAACCAGGCCGTCGAAATGCAGCTCCGGCTGAAACACGCCACCGAACTTGCGAGCTAGAAACTTGACCATTTTGGCGTCCTCGGCCGTCTCGTCCAATCCATCGTCGAGTTGGGTTACCACCGGACCTTCGCGATAGAGTGTGGCGTCCTTGCCTTCAATCGCAATTCGATAGCTGGCCCGCACCAACAGCGATCGTTTCCAATGGTTGCTCGCACGCGTCGCCTCACGACTTCGTAGCGTGAGCGTCATGAGACCGTCGCGGAAATCGACTTCCAGCGGCCGTTCGTCGTGGAAGGTGAAGGACCAGGGATCGGTTCGGTCGTGAACCCACAGAGCGCGTGGCTCGGTCCCGGTCAAGATGTTCATGATCTTGGCCCAGCCCTTATCGAGAACCAAGGCTCCACTAAGTCCTTTGTTGCAGTAATTGTCGATCAACGACTCGTGCAGCGCGCCGGCGATGTCGAATTCGGTGTCGAGCTCCGGCGGCTCGCCAACCGAGCCTAGGCGTCCTTGGCTGGTCAGATGAATGGTCGCTCCCACATGTTCGCGGGTGCTATAGAAGTCCATCTTCTTGGGAAAAGTGCCAACTCGCATCAGCGGATTGCGGAAGAAATCGATGTAGACGTGATTCGCTTCCTTCATCGCCTTGGAGACTTCGTCGTCAATCTGACCGGTGATCTCACGTCGCGCGATCTGCGACGACTGCTGTTCGTATTCCGACTTCTGACGTTCGGCGCGACCTTCGGCCAGTCGCTCGATGAGCGTTCCACGGGCCGACACGTCTTTGATCTGAATGGTCGAATCGGCGTTCGCCTGGGCCGACTCGTACGTGAACCCAGCGTCGGTGAACTTGACCCGTTTGCGGACGTCGATCTCCGTCACGCAGGAACTTCGCACTGTGATGTTTCGCTGCTGAGAAACGATGTCGGGGGAGCGGACCGTCCCCATCAGACGAACGAGGAAGGCGGCTCCTTCTTCGTACGGCGACAGCTCCATGAAGACGTGCCCATCGGTATGAGCTTTACCACGGGTTGTCACCGCTCCATCGGTACGGGAAAAGGGCCGCGTGTCTTTGACCTCGCGTTTGAGCATCATACTGACCATGCTGTTGTTCACCCGGAAATAACCGTTGGGGCGATCGAACCGCTGTCGCAACGAGTTGACGAGCGCCGGCGGAGCGCTTTCGCTCACTTCAAGAAAGGTCAGATCGCGACCAATCGCGTGGGCATCTTCACGACTTGGGGCCAGATCGTAGCGAGCCAGACGCATCGCCAGCTCATCGATCGAAAACACCGTGTGGCCGACCGGATCTTCCGGACTGGCATAACGCAGTTTGGTCACGTAGTCATCGAGCGCGGCCCGCACCGACATAAACGCCGGCTGCTCCAATCCCTTCGTGTCGCAATAGTACTTCTGCAACGAAGTATTGAGCACCGAAAGATTGGGCGTCGGGGTGTTCAACGTATGCTGCATGCTTGTCCAACGCAGATACGACTTCCAACCGTCGGCGTGATCGCGCTTACCGCGACTCAAATACGACTCGAAGTCGCTAGTCGCTTGCAGCAATCGCTTACGACTTTCTTCAAGGCGCTCCGGGCTGGGCGTTTGCACGCGCACATGCTGCGCAAGCAGCTCGCGATAAGCCTCTGCCTGCGATTGCAGCAGATTCTCCGCCTCGACCGGGGTCGAGAACGCAGCAATTCCAATCATTCCCAACAGAATGGATAGATATCGATACACGGGGGGTACTCCACAGCTCTTGGCTATTTGACTCGGTCGCGCGATTCGATCGCTTCGGCCAATTCGTCGGGGGCTTCGATCTTCTCAAAACCAGGAATGTCATCGATCGCGACATCCTGCGGAACGTCGCTCGGCTCCGTATCACGGGCGCGCGCGTGCGACGTTCCTTCGTCCGCAAGACGATACTTGAACCGGACACTGAACATCTCGTCTTCCGTCTGCTGTCCCCATTGGACTTCCTTCGACGGATCCGGATTGTTCGGGTTGAAACGTGAGTTGTCGAACACCGCGGTGGCCAACATCTCCGTTCCCGCGGGCACGAACATCGGGGTCTTCAGCTCATACGTTCGCTGCCAATCGGGATCCCAGATCGGCACGGTCACGATCGTCTTGCGGCTGGTAATCTCGTCTGTCTCTTCGTCCCGCTCGATCATCTCCAGACGGAAGGATTTGGCCCGCAGATGGAAATGAGGACGAATGGCGTCGACCATCACGTCGTTGCGGAAGTAGTAACTGTCCGACATCTTGTGGAAGGTCGTACCCGGGGCGATTCGGAAGCGACCGATCGGCTTGCGATAGACGGCCGTGAGCACCTCTTCGCTCGGCACCTCATCGGCCCAGATGAAACCAACCTTCGATCGATCCTTGACCGCCTCGCGGTTGTTGGGCGTGTAGTGCAGCTCGAAAATCAGGTCCGAGTTCTTGGGGATGCGAACCGCCTGCTCTGGCGGATAAGTCTTGGCGTTGTAGGTGTCGCCAGGCACGTAGTCGTTGATCAGAATTGCGCCTTCGCTATTGAGCCCGTACAGCTCGGCCATACCAGTAAATCCGGTGAACTTCTTATCGCCGGAGGGCACGACGTGCAGGCCGATGTGATGTACGACTTCGACGTTGCCCGCTTTGACCTCGACCGCCTTGAACCAGCGATCCTTAGGAAAGTCGAGACTGACACGGAAGAACTGGTAATCGAGAATGCCGTTCTTGGGCACCAGGAACGGCGGAATCGTGTAGACGTAGTCAGGCTTGGCGATCAGCCAGGCATCTTCCGCCGGCCAGGTGATGGGGGTGGGGGCGTCGGCCTCGTCTCCTTCTTCAGCGCCGGTGCGAACCCAATCGAGGATCGTGCGAATCTCCTTTTCAGTCATTCGCTTGTCGGCGGCGAGCTCGCCGAAGTGGCGATCGAGGTAGCCGTGCCACGGCGGCATGCGGCGCTCTTGCACCACCATCTCCAAGCGATCGGCGCTATCGAAGGCGTCGTCGTAGGTCGTCAGTTCGAACGGGGCCACACCACCGTCACGATGACACGACTGGCAGTGTTTCTGCATCAGCGGGGCAATGTCGCGGTGATACGTCAGACCTTCTTGCGGTTTGCGACGTACGGTCGTCTCGATCGGGCAACCGGACGGGGGTCGGTAATCGACCGCGACTTCTTCGCCGGCTAGTACCTGCTTGATGGCGTTCTCCAGGTACGCCTCGCCAACGTTGCGGCGACGACCACGCTTTTTGAATTGATCGTCGATAGCACCTTGGTACACCTTGTTCCACTTAGCATCGAGCACAATGACCTCAGGCGTAACTTCGGCGCTCAGCAGCTTCGAGAGTTTCTGCCCGTCATCGAGAAAAGTGGGAAAGGGAATGTCCTGGTTCTGAACGTGCTTGGCCATCTTCACCACGTGAACGCGGCGATTGGGATAGATACCGTAGAAGCGAACACCCGCCTCGTAGTACTTGTTGCTCAGTTCGATGAACCGCGGCACGTACTGCTGTGAAACGGGACAGTCGATGGCCAGGTAGACGAACACAATCGCCTTGGTGTCGGCATCGGTCAACTCCGTCAGGTCGTGAAATTCCGAATAGACGCTCTGCAACTGCGGTCGCTCCGAACGCTTGCGAGGAATTTCGATCTTCTCAGCGGCGTCGGCAGCCGGGAGAGAGAGCGAAAACAGACCGGCGGCAAATAGGGCAAGCAAAGCTCGTTTCACAATCGTTCCCCGTTTTGAGATGTACCGTTGGAGAATTGGCCGTTTCAAAGTCAACATGGTCGGGTCCTACCGTTGAATTGACTCCGCTCGCGCACGCGATCAGTAGCGGCCCCCGTGACAAAGTGCGAAGGGACCGGCAGCGCAGCGGTTCTTATGGTGAATTTCGACCTTTCACATTCCTAAGGACCATGAAAGGCGCTACGGTCAGAAAGGTCTCGCGAACCTGAAATCACGCCGCCATCCGTAAAGTGGCCGCAGATTGCCACCCGTTAACCTGGGAAGACTTTTCCGGTCAGGTCTCGCGCCACGAGCACACGTCGATAACCTGCAAAAGACAGGGTTTACAGAGTCGATTGTAGCTTGAATGTGATGCCGCGAACCGCTGCCCCCAGATGCTAGACAGGAAGAATTCGTAACGGTCATAGACCGCGAAATCGTCGGTCGTTTGCTAGCGTGCCGACAGGCACACAGGGGTGCACACAACTTTTTTCGCGGCGATAAGAAAGACGGCAAGAGATTCCGCGACGACCTACGCTCCGGACGAGAACATTTGCCACCGCTTCAAGCACGTTGCTAGTGCTCGATCTTCTGCCAGTACTTGTCGAACTCGAAATCGGGGCTGTTGTCGAGATCGTGGCAGCGAATGCACGTGTTTTCTTTCGCATGAGCAATCGTAACCCGCATCTGCTCGTAGAGTTCGTCTTGTCGCTCCTCGTCGACATCACCCTCTTCGGCCGCCTTTTCCAGCGTCACGTGAGCGTTGCCAGGTCCATGACAATTTTCGCAACCAACCGCCACCAAGTGCGGCGTCTTCTCCAAGCTTTCGTAGCCAGTATCGAAGGGAGCGTACTGTTGCGGCTCCCAGCCGACCACGTGGCAGCTAATGCATTCAGGGTCGAAGTGCCGCGGCGGCTTCAAATGGGTGAGCGTATCCATGGCATGGGCATGACCGCTCTCCTTCCAGACGTCGTACTCCTCTTCGTGACACTGCTGACACGCTTGGGAACCGACGAACTTCCCATCGTGGGGAGCTGGCTTTGAAAAGATGCCCAGACGCTTGAAACCTTCGGTCTGGAGCTGATCCTGGTAGGCAGCCAGCATTGCTTTCATGTCTTCCGAATCTTTGAAGCGATGGTCGATGGCCAACCGCTGATAGCGAAACGGTTTTTTCTCGTCGTCGAAGAACCCCAGTACGCCCACGTACATTCCCTTGTGACTCAGCTCGATCAGATGGCCGGTGCTCCCTTCAATCTCAGCTACGTCGGGAGGTGGCGGATCGCTATCGCCAGCGGCCACCACAAAGTCGAACTGAGGGAAGGCGGCGGACAACTCCTCCGCCCTCTCCAATTCACCGGTCACCAGCAGCAGCAGACGATCGCAGTTGGCCGCTTCCAGCTTGGGTACGACCTCACGGAGCGCTTCTTCGGGATCGACCAAGGCCAGGTCCGGATTCTGCAGCTCCTCCATCGCCTCGTCGGCCAGCACGCTCGTCACGCCCAGCTTAAGTCCGTCAAACTCGAACACACGAAAACGGGCGCTGATTGTGTCGTCGCCCAACTCGAACAGTCCAACGTTGGCAGAAACGAACGGCGTCCGCCGATCGTCGGCTGGTACGGTCGCGATCAGGTCGGTCGGCTGAAGCCGGAGATCGGAAAGGCCGAACCCGACCGCCTGATACTTCATGGTGAGCAGGGAGTCGATCGAACGCTGATATTTAATCACCGCCTGGGCGCCAGCCCGTTTGACCAGGTCGCCTGTATCGAGGGCCAGCACTGGCGGGCCGAATTTTTCCATCTTCGTGAGCAGCGTGTGTCGGCGGCCGAGGCCGCCCTTCATCTTATCGAGACCGGCACAACCACACGGTTCCAAATAGCCGTGTTGGGCTCCGGACATAACCAGCAACAGCTTGGCATCCTTCCAGCCGGAAATCTGCTCGAAACTATCGATGGGGGCCGCACCGGCGGCAGGGACGCCAGACGACTCGTCACTAGCGGCAGGTCCTTCAGCCACGGGGCCGTTGGGCGCGGAGTCCGCCGGCGCGGAATCACTAGTCGCCGCAGGTTCAACCGCCGATTCATCCCCGTCCTGCTGGCAACCACTCATGCCGAGCAGCATGACCAGACAACAGACAGCAACTGAAAACAGCTTTGCGAAGTATTGAGTCGTTGACATTCTGTTCCTGCGATTACGATCCATCGATTGGAGCCCCACGATTGACTTAAGCCCCGGCTAGTCGCGACATCAGTCCGGCTGCGTGGCGGCTGGTTCGGCCTCGTCGTTGTCTGAGGCTTCGTTCTTGTCGGAATCGGGCCCCTTCACGTCGGCCTCGGCTGTCGACTTCTTGGGCAGCGGCCCCGGAGGTGAAGCGGTCGGTTCCCCCTTCTCTTTCGGTTCCCCCTTCTCTTCCTGCTCTTGCGGCACGTACGAAACGCCGAACGACAGCTCTGGATACTTCGGGTGAGTCGTCTCGATGACGACCTTGCCACGTTTCTCCGGCAAGGCCGCAAAGACCGCCTCTGCGTCTACTTCGTCGGGCAGTGAAACATGCAAGTCGGTCCACAGCGCGTCGCCACGATGTTGTTCTTGGCGTTCACCAAGCTCGACCTTCAACTTTGCTGGCACGACTTCCTTGACCTTGAATTCGATGTCGGCGCGGTCCTTGCCCATCGCTTGAAGCACAAGCCGCTCAGCGTAGTGCGGCGACTCCGGGCGGTGCGAGAGTGCAAGACTCTGGTTGGTCCAGTTCCATCCGCTACGAACCTTGGTGCCGAAGACGGAAACCGCCTCATGAACGCGAACGAACATATTGATCTTAGGCGAGGTTCTCCGTTCGGCATTGGTGCGAACCGTGAGTTCCTGGCTGTTATCACCGACCGGAATACCTGGCTTCACCTTGATACGAACTAAATAGCCGCTCTTGGCGCCGGCCTTCTTCGGATTCTTGGCGACGTGCATCGCAATTTCTTCCGGCGTCAGCGGTTCGAAGGTGACATCAAAGAACTCGGCGATCTCCCGGTTGTTGAGCCGCCAATTGCGAATCTCAAGCGGCACATCGCGATAGTAAAGCAGCCGAGCCTTCAGTTCGGTCGTCTCGCCAACAACAACGGTAAAGGCCGACAAGCTCCGTGGCTCGAAAGAAACCACCGGCAGCACCTGACCCGTCACCGCAAACTGCAACGTCGGTCGCTGGCGATCGTTCGTCTTGATGGAAAATCGCTTGTTGAACTTGGGCGTGGCCACGGAGGTTCGCCAATCGACGACGATCTCACTACTCTCGCCCGGCGGAACACTCTTCTTGGTGATGTTGCTGACAGTACACTTGCAACTCGACCGCCCCTTCTCCAGCTGCAATGGCGCTTTCCCGTCGTTGTAAATCAAATAGGTCAGCGTGCCTTCGTCTCCCTCTTCCACAGTGCCAAAGCTCTTGCTGTCGGCATCGACCCGGGCCTTCGGTTGGGGACCATCCTTGGGAGCTGGTTTGAGTGACGTTACGACCGGCTTGGTTGCTTTCTCAGCCGGTGCCTCCGTGTGCGGATCGTAGAACATCGAGACGTTGCTCGGCACCTTGACTTCGTGCCAAGGATTGAGCGCCTGAAGTTCGAAGCCGTCGCCCGCGTCGGTACGGAATTCGTCAATCGTGCTCCATGTCCCTAGCAACACGCCGGCGATGAGCGCCAAGACAATAATCAAGAAGATCCGCATTCGCTTCGCCTCAATCGTGAGAAAGATATCTGCCCCGCGTGAGTTGCCACATTGCAGGACACTCGAATCCGTACGTCCCTCGAGGACATACGGCAACTTTGGAGCGTCCCACTGGCCGACTCCTATTGTAGAAATGAGGCCGCGGAGCCGTCAATCTTTGATCGATTCCGCCCTGCCGCGGCGAACTATCGCTCACGCAAACGGCCACGCAGGTGGCCGCGGGCTTCGCTAAAAAAAGCGTGGTAGTCGGCCCGCCGATAGTCGGGAAATGTCCAGTCCCCTTCTTGCCACTGATTGCCGCGATATTGCAGAGTAACCTCGCCGTAGATCCCCTGCCCCAGATAGATCCGATGGGCATGATCCTTGGTCGACGCCAGCACGAGCTTTCCCAGCGTCAGGTAGCCGGGGTCAAGATTCAGCGGCCGTGACTCTTCGTGGTCAGAAGCGGCGGCATACTCAGCCTCCCAGTCGTTGGTCTGCCGCTTGATGGTGATCAACGTGGCCGGATCGACCAGCCGCTCATAGACCCAAAAGATTTTCTTGATGCCAGCGCCCATCGTCGGTTCGTAGTAGTCGGTCTCAACGAACTCGAACGGTTCGCTCTCCAAGGCGACCGGTCCCCAGGCGTCTTCCGTCTTGCTGCGTGCCCAAGCGAGCGCCGCCTCGTGCCGACTAAACGCCGCGAGTAGCGGAAGGACCAGCGTTGGTTCGGAAATGTCGCCCATGGGAAGGTAAATTGCCGGCAGGATTTTTCAGTTTGTGATTTAGAACACTGTTGTGGGACGGTCTCCCGACCGTCCCGCCTGGTCGACCGAAGGTCTCAAGCCCTCGTGTGGTCTAAGAGACCGGCGGTTTCTCGCGCGTGGCCCGCGCACCTAATCGATCTGAAATTCTTCTCGTCGCTCCTGAGACTTGATGACAACTTTCACATCGTCAGGGAACTGCTTCTTGATCTCGGCACAAAGCTCTTGGCTCAAGACGGGGTTCATTGGTTGCGACCCGACCACCTTAGCCCACGTCACCTCGACAATCGGGACACCGTAAAAGAACCGTGACTCTCGACCCTCTACCACGATATCGAATGTTCGGCCGTCATCGTCTTGATCGCAAACATCTCGGCGGCGAGAAAAGCCCGTATTAAACAAGCCGGCGTCCGGATGCCCGACCCAGCGAGCACCGTTCATACGCCAAGCTATCGACGTCGACAGCTGGCTGATGACCTTTTTGGCTTCGTTATATCGTTGCATCGTGGGATAGCGAGCGGCAACATAAGCAAAGACAACGCTAAAGATCGCGGTAACGATCAACAAGGTCCGCAAACGAAATTGAAACTGCCACCTTGCCATGGATTGATTGCCAGCCGCCGGGTGCCACTGGCTTTGCCAGTGCCTTGTCGTTCTTGAGTCGAGCGTCGCTCACGCAACGCCCTTGTCTTTCAGTTCCCTCGCTGACGCTTCGGGCTATGTACTTGATCGTCGCCAGACGCCAAATGAACGTTGGGTGGCGATGTTCATCTTGTCCAGCAGTGTAGTTGGTACATCAACTTTCTGTACAACGACGGCTCGGCATTCGAGCAGGCCCTCCCAAGATTGCTTCGACCAGGAGCACAACTTTCTAATACGCCTTAGCAAACACCGCGCGGCCGGTGCTCGGCTTGCCCGTGAAGATACAGGTACCTGGTTCGTCGTTCCCTTCCAGCGGAACGCAGCGGACCGTTACCTTCAGTTTCTTCAGCACCTCGTGCATGGCCGGGTCTTCGCTCCAGTGGCACATCGCCAGGCCGCCGTGGATCTCCGGCTTCTCGGCATTCTCGGGCGTGAAGTAAGCATTGAAATCATCGAGGCTGTCGATCGTGCAGGTGTTCTCCTCTCGCAGCTGCAAAGCCCGATTGAAGAGCGTGCTCTGAATGTCGGCCAGCGTGTCGCCGATCGTGGCCACGAATTCTTCGCGAGCAATGCCCTTCTTCTCCTTGGGCGACTGATCGCGACGAGCCACGAAGCAGGAGTCCGATTCCATGTCGCGGGGACCAATTTCGGCCCGAATCGGCACACCACGCTTCACGTGCTGCCAGGTCTTCTCGCCACCGCGGATGTCTCGCTTGTCGATGGTGACTCGCACCGGCGCGCCGTCGTACGTCTGCGCCTCGAGTTCCTTCTTGACCCGATCGCAATATTCGAGCACCTGGGATGCCGAGTCGTCGCGCAGCACCGGCAGCAACACCACGTGTTGCGGTGCCAGTCGCGGTGGCACAATCAACCCGTCGTCGTCACCGTGGCTCATGATCAGTCCGCCGACCAGTCGCGTGGAAACACCCCAACTGGTCGTCCAGGCGAAGACCTCTTGGCCGTTCTCGTCTTGGAACTTGATCTCTTGGGCACGGGAGAAATTCTGTCCGAGGAAGTGAGACGTGCCAGCCTGCAGTGCCTTGCGATCTTGCATCATCGCTTCGATGCTGTACGTGGCGACCGCACCGGGGAAGCGTTCACCATCGGTCTTCTCGCCCTTGATGACCGGCATCGCCATGTAGTTCTCGGCGAAGTCGGCGTACACGTCGAGCATCTTGCGAGTCTCTTCGAGCGCTTCGGCCTCAGTGGCGTGGGCCGTGTGTCCTTCTTGCCACAGGAACTCGGCCGTGCGAAGGAACATTCGTGTTCGCAGTTCCCAGCGAACCACGTTGGCCCATTGGTTAATCAGAATTGGCAAGTCGCGATAGGACTGAATCCACTTGGCGTACATCGAGCCGATGATCGTCTCACTGGTTGGCCGCACGATCAGCGGTTCTTCCAACGGACCGGCCGGTTTGAGTCCCCCCTCGCCATCGGGCTCCAGGCGGTGATGCGTCACCACGGCGCACTCTTTAGCAAAGCCCTCGACGTGTTCCGCTTCCTTCTCCAGATAGCTCATCGGAATGAACAGCGGGAAGTAGGCGTTCTCGTGGCCGGTCTCTTTGAACATGCGATCGAGCACGCGTTGCATGTTCTCCCAGATCGTGTAGCCCCACGGCTTGATCACCATGCAGCCGCGAACTGGCGACACCTCCGCCAGATCGGCCGCACGCACGACCTGCTGATACCATTCGGGATAATCTTCTGCTCGAGTCGGGCTAATCGCGTTCTTAGGTTTCTTGGCCATGTTCGTCGATTCGTGAGTGGGGTTATTTTGGGGTTGCCGTCAGGGCCGACTGTACCATGAGGCCGGCGACGACAGCGGAGTTCGCTATGATTGTTTAAGCTGAATGCGGAGCATTCAGCGACAATAAACAATTGTGGATCGGCAGAGGCCGGGTCGTGAGGATACGAATTCTCGAACGAACCTTTCTCCACCGCTTGGTGTCTTAACCGGCGAAGATGCTAGTTTAGACCCACAGGCTTTGTCGTCCTAGTGGTTTACGACCAACGCGTGGCATTTGTGACTGCTGCCCGGTTGTGACTACTGGCGCCGAGGCCTAGAATCGGTCTCCTTATGGCAACCGATCAAAAAGACCCCCAGACCCCCTCTTCTCAGGCGGCCCCCGCGTCACCAGCGACAGGACGCCGCTTCGTCAACGAACTAACCGACCAGCTGGCTGTCGATCAGGTCTTCCTGGCCTCCGACAAGCAGCTGCGGACCAATCGCCAAGGCAATACCTATCTGCAGCTTGAGCTTTCCGACAAGGCCGGCTCGATCAGCACGCGGATGTGGAATGCCACGGATCAGGTCGCCCGTCAGTTCGAGAATGGCGACTTTGTCCGCGTGGTTGGCAAGGCCCAGCTCTTCCAAGGAGCGATGCAGCTGATCGCCACGCGAATCAGCAAGGCGGCCCCGCACGAAGTCGACGAAGCCGATTTCGTAGTTGTCTCCAATGAGGCGAAGGACCACATGGCGGTCCGCCTGGGCGAGATGCTGCGGGGAATTTCCAACGTTCATCTTCGCGACTTGGGCGAGTGTTACTTGGCTGACGAAGAGTTCATGCGGAAGTTCACCGAGTCGCCTGCCGGCGTGAAGAATCATCACGCCTATCGCGGCGGACTGCTGGAACATGTCGTCAACCTGATGGAGATCATCCTCCTGATCGCCGATCGTTATCCGAATGTCGATCGCGACCAGCTATTGATCGGGGCGTTCCTGCACGACTCCGGCAAGATTCGCGAGCTCAATTGCGAACATGGCCTGACTTACACCGACGAAGGTCAGTTGATCGGGCACATCGTGCTGGGGCTTTCGATGCTGGAAGCCAAGCGGGCCGAAGCCGAGCAGATGAGCGGGCAAAAGATTCCCGACGATCTGTTCCTGCGAATTCGCCACCTGATTGTCAGCCACCATGGCACAAACGAATTCGGTAGCCCCACGGTTCCGATGACGGTCGAAGCGATCGCCCTGCACCACCTGGACAACCTGGACGCCAAGATCCATCACTTTGAAGCCCTGTTGCGAGATGACGCGAACAGCGAAAGTGCCTGGACCCAGTACCACCACAACATCGGCCGCAAGCTCTACAAAGGCAGCTCGCCTTCGTAGGACGACGATATTGGCCCAGAAAGGGGTGCCATGCCCACGCTTGCGTGGGCATGCATTCATTCAGCGACTCTTAGCATGCCCACGCAAGCGTGGGCATGGCACCCGTCACCAACAACAACACAGCGCGTTTGGGTGCGCATGGCCTTCGGCCAAACCTACCCAACGACACACAACCGCACTGGCAAAGCCAGTGGCACCCAATAAATCACACAACGAAAACACATGAGTAACGACGAACTAAAAGAAGCTTTGCTCGAGCATCTCGGGCAAAAGAACTATCGACCGGTAAAGCCGCGAAAGATCGCCAAGGCGCTCGGTCTCAATGAAGATCAGGCACGCAACCTGAAGAAGCTCGTCAAGCGTCTCGTCATCAATGGCGAGATCGCCTATGGCGATGCCCACACGATCGGCCTGGCGGACAAGATCCGCTCGAACCGCGTGGTGGGTGTCTTCCGGCGAACCAGTGGCGGCTACGGATTCGTCCGCCCCAAGGGAGTCACCAAGCGAGAAGAAGGCGAAGACATCTACATCCCGGCCAACCGCACGGCCGACGCGGCCAACGGAGACACCGTCTCCGTGCAGCTGAGCAAACCACAAAAGGGCGATCGCCGCGGCGGACGCGATCAGCGCAGCGATTCAAAAAAGAAACAGGGTTCGATCGTGGAAGTGATCGAACGCGAAACGCACCGCTTCGTCGGCACCTACTTCGAGACGGCTGGCGACGGCTACGTCGGCATCGACGGTGGCGTCTTCACGCAGCCAATCTTGGTCGGCGACGCTGGCGCCAAGAACGCCAACGAAGAAGACAAGGTCGTCATCGAGATGGTCCGCTTCCCTTCGCACATTCACCAGGGCGAAGGAGTGATCGTCGATGTACTGGGACAACGGGGTGATCCGGGCGTCGACACACTTTCGATCATCCACGAGTTCAACCTGCCTGGCGAGTTTCCTGAGGACGTCATTGAAGACGCCCGCCAACAGGCCGAAGCGTTCGACGAATCGATCGGCGAAGGTCGTACCGACTTGACCGAAGAGACGATCATCACGATCGATCCGTTCGACGCCCGCGACTTCGACGACGCGATCTCCTTGGAGATGGTCCAACCGGTCGGCAGTCGCAAGAAACCGCACTGGCGACTCGGCGTGCACATCGCCGACGTCTCGCACTTCGTCAAGGAAAAGTCGCCGCTCGATCGCGAAGCGCGGAACCGGGCCACCAGCGTCTATCTGCCAGACGTCGTGATCCCGATGATTCCCGAGACGATCTCCAACAACCTGGCCAGCTTGCAGCCGGACCGCGTGCGGTACTCGAAGACGGTCTTCCTTGAGTTCACGCCCGACGGTACGCGGGTATCGACCGAAGCCCATTCGGCGGCCATCAAATCGAAACGGCGATTCACCTACGAAGAGGTCGACGACTTCCTCGAAGATCGCGACAAGTGGAAGAAGAAGCTCACGCCCGAGGTGCACGGTCTGTTGGGCCGGATGCACGAGCTGGCCATGATTCTTCGTCGCCGCCGCTTCGCCCGCGGCTCGCTGGAGTTGAGTCTGCCAGAAACCAAGATCGACTTGGACAAGGACGGCCGCGTCGACGGGGCTCATCTGGAAGAGAACACCGAGAGCCACCAGATCATCGAAGAGTTCATGCTCGCGGCCAACGAAGCGGTGGCCGATCTGTTCGAGCAGAAGGAGCTGCCATTCTTGCGACGCGTGCATGGTGCCCCCGAGCCACGCAAGCTGAAGATGCTCAGCGAGTTCGTCACGGAATTGGGATTCAAGACGAAGAGCCTGGAGAGCCGCTTCGAATTACAGGAACTGCTCGACCGCGTGAAGGATCAGCCGGAAGCCCACGCCATTAACTACGCGGCCCTGCGGAGCATGCAGAAGGCAGTCTACGGTCCAGAGGAAGAAGGTCATTATGCCTTGGCGAGCGATTGCTACTGCCACTTCACGTCGCCGATTCGCCGCTATCCCGACCTGACCGTGCATCGCTTGCTCGACAGCATCTTGCAAGAGGAACAACCGGCGGTCCACTACGGCGAACTGGTACAGCTTGGCGAGCACTGCAGCGATCGCGAACAGCGAGCAACCCAGGCAGAACGGGAGCTAATCAAGGTTAAGCTGCTCGAATACCTCAAGGATCGTGTCGGAGAAGAATTCGAGGCCGTCATTACTGGCGTGCAAGAATTCGGCATGTTCGCCCAAGGAACCGAATTGCCGGCCGAAGGCTTGATTCACATCAGCTCGCTGCAAGACGACTACTACCACTACGATCGCCGCACACATTCGCTATCCGGCTTTCGCAATGGACAGAGCTATCGCCTGGGCGACTTCGTTCGCGTTGTCGTCGTTCGCGTGGACGTCGACAACCGGGAGCTCGACTTCCGCCTGGTCGGTCGATCGGCCGGCAACAAAGAGGATGGTGGTCGACCAAAGCGGCGAGGTGACAAACGGGGCAGCGACAAACGGGGCAGCGACAAACGGGGCAGCGACAAACGGGGCAGCGACAAACGGAGTGGAGGAAAGTCGCGTGGTGCCACCGGCAAGAGAAGCACCAAGAGCGGCGGCCGCTCAGGCAGTGGATCTTCCCGTGGCAGCAAGAAGAAGTCGGCCACAGGGGCGGCCAAGAAAAAGACCTCGCGCAAGGGTAGCGGCTCGAAGCCGACCGGCGGAAAGCCGGGCAAGAAGAAGACGAGTAAGAAGAAGCCTGGCAGCAAGCCAACCGGTGGCAAGAAAAAGAAAACCGCCACTGGCGGAGGCAAGAAGCCATCGCGACCGGCAGGCAAGAAGAAGACCAAAAAGGCCGCCGGCAAGAAGGGCAAAGGTCGACGACGGTAAGGGGCTGGTTCGTCGGAGAGGTGAGCAACGGGCGTCATGTTCACCCTCGCCCTGAGCACGCTCTCGTATACCTCCAACACACATGCCCACGTGAACGTGGGCATGGCACCCCGCCCCCCATCGCTACGACCTGGCCACTATTTCTTTCCCAAAAAGCCCCGCCGGCCACGTGAACCGCGGCGCCAACGCCCATTGCCAGGGCCTGTCCGCTAGGCCGCAATCAACTACAATACCTGGGTTGCGAACGGGCCCGCTTTTTAGGCGGTCTCCCTTCGCCCACTCTGGCGTTCTTTTGGCAACTGAATCGGCGACTTTCAACCATGACGAAGGTGATGGACCAGACCCCTCTACACGATTGGCACGCAAACCACGGCGGCCGCATGGTCGACTTCGCCGGTTGGTCGATGCCGGTTCAATACGGATCGATTGTTGACGAGCATCACGCCACCCGACGGGCTGTCGGACTGTTCGATATTTCCCACATGGGCCGACTGCGTTTCGACGGTGCCGATGCGGGAGCGTTTCTCGATTCACTGCTGACCCGCCGCGTCGACAACCTCAAGGTTGGCCAGGTTCGCTACTCGTTGATGACCGCCGACGATGGCGGCATCCTGGACGACGTGCTGGTCTATCGGCTCGACGACCGCTACATGCTGGTAGTCAACGCCAGCAATCGCGAAAAGATCGTCGCCTGGCTGAACAAGCATCTGAGCGATGCCGGCGATGTTCAGCTGACCGATGAAACATTCGACACGGCCATGATCGCGGTCCAGGGTCCCAAGGCGGTGGAACTGGCCGCGGAATTACTCGACAGCGATCCCGGCGAGATGAAGTACTACAACGTTGGCAAGGCAAACGTTTCCTTGCCCGGCGGAGAATCGGTGCCCGCGCTCGTTAGCCGGACTGGCTACACCGGCGAGGATGGCGTGGAGTTGATCGTGCCCAATGCCGCCGCGGTTCCGCTCTGGCAAGAGCTACTTTCCCGCGGTGAATCGCGCGGAGCGACGCCGGTCGGACTAGGCGCCCGCGACACGCTTCGCCTGGAAGCGGCCATGCCACTCTACGGACATGAGCTGAACGAACAAATCACACCGCAACAAGCGGGTCTCGACTTTGCGGTTCATTTAAGCGTGAAGTCGGAAGACCGGGAGCGGAACTTCCCAGGTGCGGCCGCCATGCGAGAGCTGAAAGATGGCCCTCCCCTGCCCTGCCGCGTGGGCCTGGTTGCCGAAGGTCGCCGTGCTCCTCGCGAAGGTTGTGCCATCGTGGCCGACGGCGTCACGGTTGGCGAGGTAACCAGCGGAACGCACTCCCCTACGCTCGAAAAGCCGATCGCCATGGCCTACGTACCGGCTGAACTGTCCGCGACAGGCACCCAAGTCACGGTCGACCTTCGCGGCAAAGAACTGCCGGCGGTGGTCGTCGAGCTGCCATTCTACGAGCGCGGCAAATAGCTGAATCAACGACGAATTCACAAAGCAAGAAATCCAGAAACACAAATACACGGTGGAGCGACTCGGCTCCGCAACAACTTTGAAAGGAATCCAACTGTGAGTGCTGAAGATCTCCTGTACGCCAAGACACACGAATGGGTTAGCGTCGAAGAAGCCGATGGCGGCAAAGTCGCCACGGTCGGTCTTTCCGCCTTCGCGGTTGAAGCCCTGACCGATCTCGTCTTCTTGGAACTGCCGGAAGTCGGTCGTCAGGTCACCGCCGGTGAGACATTCGGCGAAATCGAATCGGTCAAGGCGGTTAGTGATCTCTACAGCCCGGTTGCCGGTGAAGTGATTGAGGTCAACACCGACCTTCCGGACAACCTCGAAGTGCTCGGCGAAGATCCTTACGGCCCCGGCTGGATCGCCAAGATCAAGATCAGCGACGATGCCGGACTCGGTGAATTGCTCTCGCACGCCGACTACCAGAAGCTCTGCGCCGAAGAGGCCATGTAAGCGGTCGCTCATTTCGGCCCCTTTCCGCCCAAAAAATATCGACCGAAAAACTCCACGCTCCTTCCTAAAAGCGCGACACCCTCGCACCCCACAAGCGAACGATGCCTTACCTTTACAACACGCCCCAAGATCAGGCCACGATGCTCGAAGCGATCGGCGTCGATTCGATCGATGCTCTGTTCGAGTCGATTCCTGAATCGCTGCAGCTCGATCGCCCGCTCGATATCCCGCCGGCGCTCGGCGAACTGGAACTCTCCGCTCACATGCAGGAGCTGGCCGCACGGAACACGCCCGCCACGAGTAACGTCTGTTTCTTGGGTGGCGGCAGCTACGATCACTTCGTCCCGGCTGTGGTCGATTATGTCGGCTCGCGTGGCGAGTTCTACACCTCGTACACGCCCTACCAGGCCGAAGTCTCACAGGGCAATCTGCAGGCGATGTTCGAGTACCAGACCATGGTCTGCGAACTGACCGGCATGGACGTCTCGAATCAGAGTCTTTACGACGGCGGCAGTGCCACGGCCGAAGCGGTGCTGATGAGCCTGGCCGTAACGCGTCGCAGCGGTCGCGTGGTTACGGTCGGATCGGTTCACCCCGAATACCGTCAGACGATCGACACCTACCTGACCAACCTCGACACCGAGTTGGTCACTGTCGATGCCAATACGGGCAGCTGCAATCTTGAGCAGCTGGCCGCGGAAGTGAACGACGAGACCGCCTGCGTGCTGGTTCAGCATCCCAACTTCTTCGGCTCGCTCGAAGAGATGGAAGAGATCGCCAAGATCACCCACGACGCCGGGGCCCTGTTGGTCGTCGTCTTTGACCCGATCAGCTTGGGTCTCTTGAAACGACCTGGCGACTATGGAGCCGATATCGCGGTCGCCGAAGGCCAATCGCTGGGCACCCCAATGCAGTTCGGTGGGCCCTATCTTGGCATCATGGCCTGTCGCGAGAAGTTCGTCCGCCGCATGCCGGGCCGCATCGCCGGCCAAACGGTCGATCGCCGCGGCAAACGCTGCTGGGTGCTCACCCTGCAAACTCGTGAACAACACATTCGCCGCAGCAAGGCGACAAGCAACATCTGCACCAACCAGGGCCTGTTCGCCCTGCGGGCCAGCGTCTACATGGCGGCCATGGGCCCCACCGGAATGCGAAACGTGGCCGAGCTGTGCGTGCAAAAGAGCAACTACACACGGACCCAACTCTCGGCCCTCGATCGCTTGGAGCCGGCATTTGATACGCCGGTCTTTAAGGAGTTCGTAATGCGTGACCGCGACAACGACGTCGCCGGGCTCGTCGAACTCGGTCTCAAAGAAAACATTTTCGCCGGCGTGCCGTTGGCCCCCTGGTATCCGGAGCTGTCCGACTGCCTGCTCGTGAGCGTGACCGAACGCCGCACCAAGCAGCAGATCGACCGCCTTGCCGCCGCCCTGAACAACACTCCCAGCCACGAGGCCGTCAGCTATGCGTAACACCCGTGCCACTCAACTGCTGTTCGAGCTTTCCAAGCCTGGCCGCGTCGGCGCGCAGCTTCCCGCCTGCGATGTGCCAGAAAGCGATCTGGAGCAGCTCATTCCCGCGCGGCACCTGGCCGCCGAAAAGGCCCCGCTGCCGGAACTGCCTGAGCCGGAGATCGTTCGCCATTACGCGAACCTGTCGACTTTTAATATGTCGGTCGACACCAACTTCTATCCGCTCGGCTCCTGCACGATGAAGTACAACTCGAAGCGGAACGAACGGCTGGCCAATCTGCCCGGCATGGCCGATCTGCATCCGTACCAACCAGAGTCGACCCTGCAAGGCATGCTCGCCCTGCTCCATGGCCTGCAAGAAATGCTGGCCGAGATTTCCGGACTGGAAGCGGTCAGTCTGCAACCGGCTGCCGGTGCCCAAGGTGAACTCGCAGCCCTGATGGTCGCTGCCGCGTACTTCCGCGACATCGGCGAGAAGCGCACCAAGGTGCTGGTCCCCGATTCGGCCCACGGCACCAACCCCGCCAGCGCCAGCTTCGTCGGTTTCGAGACGATCGAAATCAAGAGCACCGACGAAGGCTATGTCGACCTCGATGACCTCAAGGCCAAGCTCGACGACGAGGTGGCGGTCTTCATGATCACCAACCCCAACACGCTTGGCCTGTTCGAAACGAACGTCCGACAGATTGCTGACCTGGTCCACGAACGAGGCGGCCTGATCTATTGCGACGGCGCAAACATGAACGCGATTTTGGGCGTCACCCGACCTGGTGACTTCGGCGCCGACATGATGCACTTCAACCCGCACAAGACCTTCAGTGGACCGCACGGTGGTGGTGGTCCTGGTGCCGGCCCGATCGCGGTGATCGAGAAGCTCGGTCCCTACCTGCCTTCGCCGGTCGTGGTTCAAGAAGATACCGAAGACGGTCCTCGTTATCGCCTCGACGACGACCGCGAAAAATCGATCGGCCGGGTCCGCAGCTTCTTCGGCAACACCGGCGTGCTGGTACGAGCCTACTGCTACATTCGCACACACGGCCCCGAGGGCCTTCGCCGCGTGGCTGAGAATGCGGTGCTCAACGCCAACTACCTGCTCAGCCGCGTGAAACACTTCCTGCCGGTTCCGCAGGGTGATCGCTGCATGCACGAGTTCGTCGCCACCGCGTCGAAGCTGAAAGCGGATCGCGGCATCACCGCCATGGACATCGCCAAGCGCCTGCTCGATTACGGCATGCACGCCCCGACCGTTTACTTCCCGCTCACGGTCAAGGAAGCAATGATGGTCGAGCCGACCGAGACCGAAAGCAAAGAAACGCTCGACGCCTTTGCCGAGATCTTGTTCCGCATCACCGAAGAGTCGGCCGAGCTGCTGCATGAGGCCCCGCACACCGCGCCGATCAGCCGGCCTGACGAAGTCACCGCGGCTCGCAAGCCGGTGCTCAAGTGGGAACCGGCCGCCGCGGCTGGAGAGTAACCATCGTGTCGGCTCCTGTCCCCATGCCGTTTGCGGTTCAGCCGCTGCCGATCGAAACCTGCCGGCTGGTGGTCGACCCGCCGCGTGCTGGTTCGCTCAACATGGCAATCGACGAGCTATTGCTCAACGAAGCGATCGAGAACCGTACCGCCACGCTCCGTTTCTATCAATGGGCAGAGCCGACGTTGTCGCTCGGCTACTTCCAATCGCACGAAGATCGCCATTACCACCAGGCGAGTGCCGACTGTCCGATCGTTCGTCGCACCACCGGCGGCGGAGCGATCCTTCACGACAAGGAACTGACCTACAGCTTCGCGACTCCGGTTGCCAGCGCGTCGCGATTGAACCATAGCGACTTGGTCAACGCCTTCCATCAAGCGGCCAGCAGCGTGCTGCAAGACGCTGGTGTCACGGCCCGTCCACTCTGCTGCGACGAGGTGCCCGTTTCGCAAGAGAAAACCAGCGAACCGTTTCTCTGTTTTCAAAGGCGTGAGCGAGGAGACGTCGTCACCACCGGTGAAGCGGCTATCGATCCAAGCACGAGCCCAAACTCCAAGTTGGTCGGCAGTGCCCAACGCCGCCGCCAAGGCGCACTTCTACAGCACGGTTCGCTGCTCTTGGAACAATCAGCGCAGGCCCCGGAGCTGGCGGGCTGCCTGGAACATGGCGGCAAACAGATAGATGTGCAATCGCTGATCGTGTCTTGGTGTTCGCTGCTGGAGAGCAAGCTTGGCATCTCGCTGCAATCGGCCGAATTGACCAGCGAGGAGCTAGCAAAGGCGGGTCGAATCGCGGCCGAAAAGTTTGCCTCACCCGGCTGGCTAGAGCGACGTTAGTCGATCATCCACGCTGAGCCAGCTTTAACGGTTAATATCGGTCCAAATGGGACCTTCTTTTGTTGTCATTCACGCATTTTTTTGACGGATTGCCGAAATTACGCTAGACTGACTGCCTTGCGATGTGATGCGCCATTCGGTGGTGAATACTGCCACTGGCATTTGCCATCCCTTGGCGACACATTCATATTCAGAAGAGGCGAACGGCCCTGTCGACAATTTGAGGCAGAACAAGGACGTTCACGCAGGCAAGACTTTGGAACGAGAGAAGAACCCGGGCCCCGAGCAGGCCCCTGGCAAAGCGACACCGGTACAGAGAAGAACACGGAAGGCAAATTGATTCGACAGCTCGAGCTATCCTGAACAGGAAGAGCGCGATGCGAGTGAAACTTCGTGTACTCGAAGGGAGCGGGAAGTCTCGCGAGATACTTCTCAAGGTTCCCAAATTCTTCATCGGACGCGATGAAAAGTGCCATCTACGTCCGCGCAGCGATTTGATTAGTCGCCATCACTGCGCGATTATCAGCGACCAAAATATGGTCTCGATTCTCGATTTTGGTAGTCGCAACGGCACGCTCGTAAACGGACTGCGAATCACCGAACAACAGAAGCTCCGACACGGCGACGAACTGACGGTCGGCCCGCTCAAGTTCGCGATCCTGATCGAACAGCCAGCCCCGGTGCGGAATCGGCCTGACAAAGCCGCACCCTCGGCCGACGATATCGATTCCTGGCTACAAGAACCCGACCAGGATGAGGACGTCATCAGCTCCTTCAGCGACACGCACATCATCCGCAATGAAGACGCCCGGCTGCATGACACGACCCGTATCACGAAGCAGGATCTCGAGCGGGAGAAGGCGCGGGATCAAGAATCGAAGTCGTTGCCCAAAGCGAAGAAGGAACCGAAGTCTCTCCCGGTTGCAAAACCGATCGCAAAGAAGAAACGCCGCCGCGATGGAAAACCTGCAACCGAGGACAGCCACATCGCGGCCAGCCAGATTCTGCGAGAGCTGAACGAGCGTTTGCGCGATCAGCAGGACCGTGACTAGGCGTTTCTCTTCATCCGCCTCTCCTAGCCCCGCTCACGGATGGTGACCCCTTCACGGGCGGCGAATCCTCCCCTTCAAGCGTTATTTCCTTGCTTTTTGCGTCTGTAGGGCGAGTCGTGCGCAGTCTCAAGGGCCGATAACCGGAATGATCGCCCCATCGGATATGTTTGCGCAAATGGAAAAAACTACCAATACCGCACTCTTTGCCCTGTCTCTCTATTTTTCCTAAGCGGTATTCCGATCCTCCTTCTGTCGCCGGGAGGTTACGGAGCCCGGCACAGGACACTTCACGGGGTTGGGAGGAACAAGAAATGGCCAAGGCCAAGACAGCGACCAAATCAACGAAGAAGAAGGCGACCACTTCGAAAAAGACCGCCGCATCTAAGAGTAGCTCGAAAAAGACGACCGCGACCAAAAAGAGCACGGCCGCCAAAGCCGCTGGCAAGAAAACCGTGAAGGTCGACCGCCGCAAAGACGATCGCCGCAAGGAAAACGTGCCGGTCACCATCGAGCGACGCGAAAAGGTCAATCGACGTCGGCAGATCGACCCGACAACTTGCGAGCGCGACTACTCCAACGCGGAAGTCGAGTTCATGCAAGCACTCGACGACTACAAGCGAAACAATGGGCGGATGTTCCCAACCTGTAGTGAGATCTTGGAAGTGATCCGCGATCTTGGCTACGTGCAGCAGAACGTACCAGCCATTTCGACGGCTCCCATGGCTCCGTCGCCACTGGCCGACACGTCCGAAGACGCCGGCATGATGGACCTGGCCTCCGATCCCTTTACTAGCGAAGTCTAGCGACCCACCCCGTAGGCGCGATGGTGCGGATGGCACCACTGGCCATGGATGGCCAAGCAGCGCCTTACTGGGCACCCGTCTCTGTTGGGCGAGCTGTTTCTAGCAAGCTCTCTCTCGTGGGCCTTCTTTCCCACGATTTTGGCATCCCTCGGGTCAACGTTCTGGCAGCAGGGCCAGCAGTGACGGCACCGCTCGTGATCCCTGGTTTGTTCAGGTGGTGTGAACCGACCATCTCTTTCGGCTCAATTCACGAATCGATCTTGCCACGTGTGAGCCGGATCGATAGAGTTCGCACTCCTTTCTCGGCCGCCGCCCTGCGCGTCCAGCGCTCGGCGTGGCCAAGTGTCATTCGACAAACCATCCAAACGCAAGGGACACAACCGTGTCAAGAATTAGCTTTGCGCCTCGACAGACTTTTGGTTTCTGCCTGTTGACCCTGCTGGGACTCGTCCCGATGAGCGGCTGCCACGTCGCTTCGAGCGGACTGAACGCCGAAGGAACTCGTCACTACCTAAGCGGCAACCACACCGCCGCCGTATCGCGTTTCCACGAAGCGATTCAGACCGATCCGGGAAATCCCGACAGTTACTACAACCTGGGTGCCACCTACCACCAGCTGGCCAAGACCCAAGGCCAGGACGAATACTGGAGCCAGGCGGAGAACTATTACCACCAGTGCCTTGACCGGGCTGATGCCCGCGGACAGGAACATGTCGACTGCTACCGCGCGTTGGCCGTGCTGCTCGTCGATCGTGGACAGGACGAAGACGCCTTCACGCTACTTCGCCGCTGGACAGAGAAACGTCCTCTCTCGGCCGATGCTCGCGTGGAACTCGCCCGTTTGCATCACGAATTTGGCGACGAGGTGAGCGAAGAAGAACACCTGCTGGCCGCCATCAACCTCAATACTACCCACGCACGAGCCCGTTCGGCGCTCGGCCACTTGCGTGAAAAGGAAGGCGACTACTCGCAGGCGCTGGCCAACTACAACGTCTCGCTCTCTAGCGATCGGATCCAGCCCCAAGTGGCAGCCCGCGCGACCACGCTTCGAGCGGCGGCCGTTTCCGATCCGCTGACCCCGGTGCCGGTCTCGCCCGCCACGCGAATTGTGACCGCCCCCGACCTGTTGCCAATCCGGCGATAGAGCCTTTGAAGGCGACTCGCTACTGAACATCAAACGCATCGGCAGGTACTACGGTCGGGGTGTGTGGCGGTTCGCACCCAAACCTGGCCAGCGTAAACGCTGGAGCAACTTCTCCCCGGCTTCTCGCCCGCTTTCCCTGGCACCAATGCGAGCGTAAAATCGGCACTTCTCGCCTGCCCCGGGGAATGGACTTTCGCTCTGCCCGCTATTGGCAGCCGCGGAAAATACTCCTTCCTCTCCACGAACCTGTCACCCACGACCAAGCCGCCATGACCGATCGCGTCTACAACTTCTCACCTGGCCCCGCCATCTTACCCGAGGAAGTCCTTCGCCAGGCCCAAGAAGAACTCTTCTGCCTGCCGGGCGTCGGTATGTCGGTGCTGGAGATCAGCCATCGCAGTCCCACGTTCGACGAGATCCTGGCGACTACCAAGGCGAACATTCGCAAGCTCTACAACTTGCCGGAGAACTACCATGTGCTGTTCCTGCAGGGTGGCTCGCGGACGCAATTCTCCATGATCCCGATGAACCTACTCGGCGACGGGACTGCCGATTACCTGGTGACCGGATCCTGGGGCAAGAAGGCGCTCGATGAAGCCCGCCGCGAGGGTAACACCAACGTCGTTTGGGATGGAGGCGAGACCAACTACGACCGCCTGCCTGTCGCTGGCTCCTACAGCTGCACACCCGGTGCTGCCTATCTGCACTACACCTCGAACGAAACAATCCAAGGCGTGCAATTCCCCAGCGAGCCAGAGTCGAATGGCGCACCGCTGGTGTGTGATGTGTCGAGTGATTTCTTCTCGCGTGAAATCGACGTCGAACGTTACGGTCTCATCTACGCTTGTGCCCAAAAAAATGCCGGACCTTCCGGCGTCACGGTTGTGCTGCTTCGCGACGATCTGCTCGAGCGCTGCGACGACAACCTGCCCGGCATGCTCAACTACAAGAATCACGTCGAGGGCGATTCGCGATACAACACGCCGCCGGTATTCGGCATCTATTTGGTCAAGCTGATCACAGAGTGGATCCTTTCCACGGCCGGTTCGCTCACCAAGATGAACGAGCTGAATCGAGCGAAGGCGGCCTTGCTGTACGACGCCATCGACGAGAGCAACGGCTTCTACATCGGCCATGCCGAGCGGGAGTGTCGCAGTGCGATGAATGTCACTTTCCGCCTGGCGGACGAAAGCCTGCAGAGCGACTTTCTGGAATCGGCTGCCAAGGAAAAGCTGGTCGAGCTGAAAGGGCATCGCAGCGTGGGAGGTTTTCGGGCGTCGATTTACAACGCCATGCCGCTGGTGGGCGTCGAGACGCTGGCCGCTCACATGCGTCAATTCGCGGCCGCACGGAGCAGTTAGGGGCCTGTTCTGCGGAGGCGTCCGGTTCTGCAGAAATCCGGTCCCCAGCTGGCAGCATTGCCCCTTCCCCAGAGGCAACGCTTTCTCGCTCGTCGGCGACCCCTTCTCTTTCAGATCGCCGAAACCAGCAGTACAATCCACGGTTTCGGCACGGGGGTGAGAATCATGTCATCTGCCTCTGGCCCCGTCGAAAAGCCAAGCCAGCGGGCTATGGCCCTATCGATGCCCCCGGCACCCAACTCAAAAAGAATTTGACGCGGCACACGTGATTTGTGTGCGAACAGAAAGAAAGCAGCATGATGCGCGTTATCGTTCTCGATAATCTCTCCGAAGAAGGTCTCGAACTTCTCCGCAGCAACGACTTGCTCGAGGTCGAAGTTCGCACCGGTCTCGCCGGCGAAGAACTTCGCCAGGCACTCACCGAGTTCGACGGCGCCATATGTCGCAGTGGCGTCAAGATCACGGCCGACTCGCTGGAAGGAAACACGCGTCTGCGAGCGATCGTGCGAGCGGGCGTCGGTACCGACAACATCGACAAGGCGGCTGCCACGCGTCAGGGCATCGTCGTCATGAACACGCCTACCGGCAACACGGTCAGCACCGCCGAACATACCTTGGCGTTGATGCTGGCCCTTTCACGAAACGTGGCACCGGCCAACCAGAGCCTTGTCGAAGGTCGTTGGGATCGCAAGAAATACATGGGCAGCCAGCTGGCTGGAAAGACCCTCGGCATCGTCGGACTCGGTCGCATCGGACAAACGGTGGCCGTGCGTGCTCAAGCACTGGAGATGAAAACCATCGGCTACGACCCGTTCCTCTCCAAGGAGCGTGCCGGCGAGTTGGGTATCGAGCGGTATGAAACCATCGACGAGATGTTGCCCGAGGTTGACTACCTCACCGTGCATACTCCGCTCACCGATGAAACGCGCGGACTGTTCGGACCCAAGCAACTCGAACTCATCCGCCCCGGGGCACGACTGGTGAACTGTGCCCGCGGTGGCCTGTACGATGAAGCCGCACTCGTGGCCGGCCTCGAATCAGGACGCCTGGCCGGAGTCGCTCTTGATGTCTACGAATCGGAACCGTGCACCGAAAGCCCGTTGTTCGGCATGCCAGGCGTGCTCTGCACTCCGCACTTGGGAGCCAGCACCGAAGAAGCCCAAACGCAGGTCGCCATCGAAGCGGTCAATCTGCTGGTCGACTATCTGACCAAAGGCAACATCCACTGCGCCGTCAACGTGTCGCCGATCGATGCCGCTACGCTCTCTTCGCTACGCGGCTACCTCGACGTCGCCTATCGCCTAGGCATGCTGCTCTCCCAGCTCGATCAGAGCGGAGCCCGCGCCTGCCGGCTGCACTATCGGGGTGACGTGGCCGAGAAAGAAACCAAGTTGATCACGGCTAGCTTCGCCTGCGGACTGCTCTCCGGGGCGCTTGACTCGGAGCCAAACGTCATCAACGCCGAGGTCTTGCTGCGAGAACGAGGCATTGAACTTTCCGAAGCTCAGGCTTCCACGCATGGCGCTTTCGCATCGCTCGTGCAGGCGGAATTGGAAACGAGTAACGGCACCTACACCGCCGGCGGCACGATCTTTGGTCACAACATGCCACGGCTGGTCCAGCTGAACGACAATCAACTCGAGGCCTATCTCGACGGCGTGTTGATGGTCTTCCCGCATCGGGACGTGCCAGGCATCATCGGCAGCGTCGGCACCACGCTTGGCAAGCACGACGTGAATATCGCCCAGATGTCGGTTGGCCGCGCGACTCGTGGTGGCGAGAGCATCGGCATCTTGAACCTGGACGACGCCCCACCAGAAGAGGCGCTCTCTGAAGTTCGTGCTCATCCCGCGGTGGAAGACGCGGTGGTCATTCGACTGCCAGCTGCCGGACAAACTCCCAGCTGGATGGACGGGGAATAGATTCCGATTCAGGACGTTCGACGGATCGCGTGCGCGCCGTCGCGGCGTACCTTCCTGGCTTGCGATTCTGCCTGATCGACCCAGGCCCGCGCACTTCGCTCTGCATCCGCTACGCTACGATAGCCCGAGTAGTAATGTCGCGGCGCACCAGCCATGTCGGTGATGCGCAAACTATACCGGGCATGCGTACTGGCGACTCCCGCCTGGGCGTGCCAGATGCGGAAGTGAAAACCGCGATACATCTGTTCGCGATCTCTTTGCACGCCGAGCCGCGGCGCCCCATGAAACTTGCCGCTGGGGCGGGCCGTTGTCCTACTACGAAGGTTCTGCAACATGGCGGTCCTCCTCGCTCTGCGGGTTCGACAAAGTGACATCGGGGTGCCACTGCTGGCTTGCCCAGCAGTGCGGCAATCGATCTCATGACAGCCACTCTCGGACTACCTACCCCATCGATAAGTCTCGCCGCTCCATTCGTTGCATCGACTGCGACTTAGAATCCGCAGCAGCAGATCGCCGGGGAGACCGGTTGTGCGGGGCAAAGAAATGCGAAACCGGAACACTGTGGCCAGCCAATGGACTCGGCCGCGGCGTTAGCCGTTCGCTAATCGTTAGAGTCGCTGCTGCCGCTGCGAAAGCCGCATAGAAACGTCGACTACTCGGCGGCGGGAGCGGGGGGAGCCGTATCTTCGGTCGGTGCCGCCTTTTCTTCTACTGAAGCCTCTTCTTCCGCCGGGGCAACCTCTTCCTCGACCGGATCAGCAGCGGGCTTACCGGGCTGCTCAGGCTCACTGGGCTGCTCGGGCGCGGCGGGATCGTCCGCTGGCTGTTCGACTGGAACCTCTGCCGATGGTTCGGCAGGCTTTACGGCAGGCGGCTCCACAGCTGGCTTCTCAGCGGCAGGTTCTGCAGCTGGCTGCTGCACCTCTGGCTTTTGGGGTGGTGCGAGACCACCTAGCTTCGACTTGCCGAAGTTCAGAGCCTTGTCGAGGAATCCTTGGGACTTTGCCTTTTCCGCTGCCGCTGCAGCAGCGGCCTTTTCTTCCTCCGAGAGTTCCTTTTCTTTGACGATGTCATCCGCTCCGAGATGAATCTTCTGATAGGTATCATCAGCGATCACGTAGTACCAATCGTCGAACCGCTCGTTCAGGCGCGCCACTTCCTCGCTAGCCAGGTTCACCTTGGCTTCATACTCCGACTGCTTTCGCGCATTGGATCGCATGACCTTCTCGCGGGCCGCCTTGAGACGCTCGAACTCGGCAACCGCTTCCGATTTTTCTGCATCGCCATCCGCCGCTTCTCCATCCGCCTCGGGGGCCGTCGGCATAGGCGGAACCGGCAACAGCGATGGTTTGGGAATCCGATCTAGGTCCAGTTGGGCCATCACCCACAGGTAACGATGAATATCCTGTCCCGTCGGTGCGGCCGCGGCGCCCTCGCCCGCTTCGTCATCACTCGCCTTGGCTTCGCTGCCTTTGATTCGTCCAAACCGCAGCACGTAGGTCGCGCCACTGGCCATAGCAATGCTAACCGTACCTTCCTCGGACAACAGATCTTGACCATTGAAGAAGAAACCTTTGCTCGCGAGGTCCATGCGATCGTTTCGATCGAGCCGGTCCTTCGTCATGAGATCTGCTGGCTTCTTCTTAACATCAACAATCTTGAGATCGTCCAGAGCATTCTTCAATGCATTGAGCTTGTCGCCATTGATTTCCTGATTCGCCGCCAACTGCACAGGAACCATTCTCCCGCGACGCTCATCCAGGGTGCGCATGTGATCGAGATTCCACTTCAGCTCCTGAGCATCGTAGGAGAGTTGAACGAAGGCGCGTTCGTTCACTCCGGACGGCACCTTACCGAGCGGCGTACGTTTGTGAATGATCGAATAGTCTTCCAGCGTCACTCCTCGCACGCCAAGCGGATCGAGCATCAACAGGTCTTTCTCAATCCACTTGTCAAATTCCGTGGTGAGGTTCTCTGTGTTAAGCACGATCGTAAAGATCTGATTACTGCCAGTGCGACGGGCGTAGCGAACGTTCTCGGCAGTTTCGGTCAAGTGGCCGACGATGAAGTCCGCGATCGACGTACCACTGCCGTCTTCCATTCGAATTCGCATACCCACGGTATCGCCATCGGTCTCCGCACCGACGGTCGGATCCAAGGGATCAACCAGGCCCCGATCGTCGTGGAGGGACTTGTCGTCCTCTTCGACGTTGAGCACGTCGATTTCCATCACGTTGCCAGCGGCAGCCTCAAGCTGGTCCTTGGCATCGGCCGGGTAGTTGAGCGGCGGAATCACGTACCGATCGCCTTGCAAGACGACCTTGAAGCGATCGGCTTTTCCTGTCGCGTCGTCAAACTCCACGATCTCGAGCGAGGCGACGTCCGACGCCTCTTCGATCTTCGTAAACGGGCCCGACTGCATCGCCTCTTTGGTCAGCTCGGCTGGCTCGCGCGAGGCGGCAAATGCCGCCAGGACAGAGATCACGGCCACGGCGATAAATACGCAGGTCTTAGCGGCTTCGGTCATTTCGGTTCCTATTTTCCTCACCCAAACTTCTGGGCTTGCTAACTCAAAGTTTCAAGTGCGTTAAACTTGTACGGCGATACTCTCACACGGCGGTTTCTTGGCCTCGCGCGATGGCTACACCAAACGATCGGAATGGATGCCTTCGCGTTCGCGGCCGCGACGCACGAAGAACACACAGATCGCGATCAACAACGGCGGAATTGGCGGCAGCACAACCGCCCACAACTTGTATCGATCCTGAACTTCGCGAATGTTGGAAGCCATGGCACGTTCGATGTCGTCGTACTTCTCATCGCGACGTCGATTGGCCTTGGCCTCTTCCCGTTCGACCCGCTTGCGAGCCGCCTGCATTTCCATTCGCATTTGGGTGTTGTGATCCGTCCTCGACGCCCCTTGCTTCTGCAGGGCTTCGCTGATGGCCGTCAGTTTCTCGTCTTCTTTGTCGAACGCGCGCTTGACCTCTTTCTCGGCCGTTTCGCGCGCTTCGCGACGAGCCTCCTTGGCACTTTCGCGAGCGGCAAGAACCGCCTTCAACTCTCGGTGCTTGGGACGACGCTTGCGAATCTCGACAAAGTCGGTCTCGCCGGTCAGTACATCAATCACGTTGAGCACGAACGCCACGTTGTCCAATCGCCAACGCGTGATCGGATTCATGTTGTCGTCGCCAATGGTCCGCAACTCGAAAAAGCTGGCCGAGAGAACATCCACGTCGGCAACAAGAACCACGTCCAGCGGCTTGTTGGCCGTTTTGTCGTCGGTTCCCGCCTCTTTCTTCTCAGCGTCCCCCTTGGCTTCGCTCGCCTTCGGCTTCTCATCCTTGGCAGCGGGACCTCGAACGTGGGCCGCCAAAACGTGCCGCTTTCCGGTCGGTTGACCGCGTGCCGCTGCGACCGCATCCGGCGGCTGCGGAATAATGCCAAAAGGCGATTGTCGGAACAGAGCGTTGACCGCAACCGTGCCCGAGTTGGGCCGCGTACGAACCAACTCCGTAATGTCGAACCGCTCGGCACCGTCTTGATTGAGCCGCGCTCGAGCTGTATCCAGATCAGCCGGCACGATTCCGCCGGTGAACAGGAACAACACCTCCTGTAGGTTTGAAGAGATCGGGCTACGGCTACTGAACAGCTTGTTCGATTCATCCGGCGTAATGAACACCCACTCGGGCGGAATTCCAGTGACACCGGGATGCGGATTGTAATCTTGCCAGACGAGCTTGGCCGGGCCCTTCTTCTTGTTCAGCGGATCGAGTCGATTCGGAGTCCTTGTGGGAGCTTCGAGCTGGACACCGATCACATCCCACAAGCTCTGCATGTTGCCTTTCTCTTGAGGTGGTCGCAACATGTCCATCATGCCCTGACCACGCTTGGGCTGATCGGTACCGGTCACTCCTTCCATGGCAACCGGGAACGGATCTTCAAAAATGGCGGTCGGAATTCCGCGCTTCACAGCGTCGACAAAATTTTGTAGCTGTGCCGGCGAAAGCGACGACGGCTGCACGGCCAGAAGCGCCGCCAGGTTCCCGTCGATCTTGCTGTTTGGGCTGACCGGAACCAGTTCGTATTGTTTGCGAAGCTCGGCCGCAATCGGCTGTTCTCGCGTGGGCCCCGACATCGAAAACGCGCCCATCAGATTGGCCTCGGTCTCCAAGATGCCGAGCCGCGGTCGCTTTGTCTCCGTCACGGTAACGATCGACCGTACCAGTTCGTATTCGATCGGCACGCCTTTGCCCAAGAACGGAGTGAGCACCTGCTGGGCACCACTCTTGCAGTAGATTCCGAAAATGATCTCTTGCTGTGAAACGGCTCCCCGGACCTCGATCATGACCGGCGCTTTCTGTATGCCGAAACGCATTTGAGCGTTGTGGGCTTCCTCGCTGCCGATGTCCAGCTCGTGGATTTCGTAGGTTACGTTCTTGCCGCCGAGGGCACTGAGTTCACGCAGACGGCTGCGCAGATCGAGTCGCCTTTGGGCATAGTCTTCCGGCAGGTCCTTGCTGATGTAGGCATCGATATGCACCGGGTACTCCGGATCCAATCCCTTGATCAGAGTCCGGGTGTCTTGCGAAAGCGAATTGATCTTTTCCGTGGTGACATCGGGGCGGAACCAATCGAACTCGCGCGCGACCACAGAAACGCCGACTGCAATCAACACCAAGGCCAAAGCCCGGCTCAAGAAATGCCAGCCCATCAGGTTCCCTTGTTTGCCACCGGTCCAATGGCGACGGCCAATGAGCACCATGGCGAGGTAGATCATGAGGACAACCAACAGCAGGAAGAAGATCACCGAAGCGCCGCTGATGACGCCCGATTCAAAGTCCCGAAGTTGAGCAGAGACGCTCCAGGGACGGATACGATCGGCGATCGCTTCGTTGGTAAAGACTTCCGTCCAACCGGCCGCCACAAGCGGAACGTTAAACAACACGCCGAGCACGAACCCGACCGTCAGGTTGCTGGTCAAGAAGGAGGCCACCATGCCTACGGCGAGCATCGCTAGACCGACCATCCAGTAGCCGAAGTAGTTGCCCAGCACGAGTCCGGTATCGGGATCGCCGAGGCTCAACAGCACGATGAAGTTGCACATTTGTGAAAACAGCAGCGAGACGGTAAAGATCGCCACGGCCGCCAGGTACTTACCGATCACGACATCAAAATCGCCGGCCGGCATGGTAAGCAACAGCTCGTCGGTTCCTTGGCGGCGTTCTTCCGCCCAAATGCTCATACTGATGGCAGGGATGAAGACCAGCAGGATCAGCGGGATGTAGTAGTTTAGCTGATCGAGATTCGCCAGGTTCGCGTTGAAGAAGCCTTCCGTCCAAAATGCGGCCAAGGAAGTCAACAGCACGAACAGACAAAGGAACACGTACCCTGTCGGATTCGTGAAGTAGGCCAAGAAATTCCGCTTCATTACCGCGTACGCGGAGCGACGCGTGCGGGCCAGCGCGAACAGCGCGACACCAATGACCGCTCCGAAAATGAAATCGATGGTAATGAGCCCGGAGAGGGCAACAAGTTTAGCGCTCATAAGAAACTACCTAGTCAGCTTTCCGTAATTGCCGTCTGTTGTTTCGTTCCGTTTTCATTGCAAAGAGCAAGGACGTCACCTGGCGATCAAGTGCTCGCGGCTGCCTGGTCGTCTTTCTGGCTCCGGCGACGTGGTCTTCTTTCTGGTTCCGGCGGTGCGGTCAGGCGGCGATAACTCTCGTCCAGCCCGACGTCTTCCTTGTCGAGATCCGCAACCGAACCATCGAACAGGAGCCGACCCTCGTGAATGAACAACACGCGACTGGCGACCGCTTCCACTTCTTGCAGAATGTGCGTCGATAGCAGGATCGTCTTTTCCTCGCCCAACTTTCGCAGCAAAGCGCGGACATCGCGAATCTGATTCGGGTCGAGACCGGCCGTCGGCTCATCGAGAATCAACACGTCCGGCTCATGCAGCAACGCCTGGGCCATGCCGACCCGCTGGCGAAAACCTTTGGACAACTTGCCGATCGGTTTGCGAAGTACGCTCCCCAAAGCACACAGATCGACTACCGCCTCGACCCGTTCGTAGGCCATGTTTCGCGACATCCCGCGAACCTCGGCAAAGAAGTGCAACAGCCCCAGCGGGGTCATGTCGGGATAGAGCGGACCGTTCTCCGGCAGGTAACCAAGACGCTCGCTGCCAGCGATGCGGTCGACCGACATATCGTGCCCGGCGATCTGAGCTTTTCCGGCCGATGAGGCCAGGTAGCCGGTCAGCAGTTTCATCGTGGTACTCTTGCCGGCACCATTGGGGCCAAGAAAGGCGACCACCTCGCCCTTGGCAATTTTGAACGAGACATCGCGAATTGCCGCGAACGACCCGTAAAATTTGCAGAGCCCGTCCGCCTCGATCATGGCGGTACCCTGTTCGTCAGCCATCTGCTACTCCGTCTCTTGAGACCACGCTCTGTTTGGGAAAGGTCTTGTCGTTGTTGAGAAACACTGCTGGGTTGAGAAACACTGCTGGGTGATCTTGTCGGTGTCAGATGTCGAAGCGAGAGACTCCGCGAGTCGACGTCTCTCGATCCCAAGAAGGTTCCAATACCGCCTGGCAAACCAACCCCGCTTGTCGAACCAACATGGTTCAACCAAAGCGAGTGTTCAAAACCATTTTTGTGGCAACCAACACACCGTGCGGAGGGTGGCCCTGGGGGGACGAGTCCTGCTCGCAATAGGCCGCACGGCGACTCGATCCTGACTTGCCCCGCGGGTCAAAACGCCGCCACGGATCAGGGGTCACCACAGATGATAAAAGTTATCGCGGATGGGCGATTTTGTCCAGTCGCAAAGGTGCCAGAACCGCCCTGAAAAATACCCCTGCGGCGGCTTTTCGGGTCAGTTGTGGCCGGTCTCCCGACCGAGCCACGTCCAGAAGCTTTTGACAGGATCACAGGACACGAACACCATCCGGTCTTCATCTTGTAATCCTGTTCTCTTCGTTCGTGTCCGACCAACAGCGGGATCAAGAAGCTTTGACAGGATGAATAGGATCGACAAAGGATAAGAAGAGCGAGGCAGACCCCATCCAGCCTTCATCCCGTGGTCCTGTCCCCGTCCTTTTCTTGTCCGATCAAGAGCCCCGCAGGTCAGCACTGGCGAAGCCAGTGGCACCCACACCTCCGGTCGCGGCGGCCACGAATGTCAATCGCTCATTTGTTCGCGGCGATAAGAAAGATGGCGAAGCCAGTGGTCGTCGTCCGTCTGGGGAAAATCGATCCGCTGGTGGACACCGCGCGTCTCGTTTCGCTCCAGGGCCGCGGCGACCATGATCCGGGCCACGGTCAACATGTTCTGCAGCTCCCAACCAGCCGGCGTGGTAAACTGCTGGGGCAGCACGTAGCGACACCAGGTGTCGACGTTCTCGGCCGCCTCGAGCAGCTTGTCCTGTTGCCGTTGCACGCCAACGTTGCGCCACATCAGGCTCTTGAGCGAATTGCGAATGTCGTCAATGTCGAGCCGCCCTTCGCCCCAATCGCCCTGCGGATCGTCCGGCAGATCATCGCTATCGACCGGGGCGTTGGAGATCTTCAAGATCTTCAATTCCTCTGGCATGGCGAGCGCCGCTTGCGAAGCACCCGCTCCGGCGTGAGCGCCGAAGACCATCCCTTCCAGCAAACTGTTCGATGCCAGGCGATTCGCGCCATGCAGCCCACTGGCAGTCACCTCGCCAGCCGACCATAGATTCGCCAACGACGTTCGCCCCTGGGCATCGACTGCGATCCCACCGATGAAGTAGTGCGCACCAGGCCGCACTGGAATTCGATCGACCGCGATGTCGAGACCAAACTTGCGACAGGTCCGCGCAATGCCGGGAAAACGATTTCGCACGAACTCCGGATCGAGGTGCGTGAGATCGAGGTAAACACAAGGGTGCCTGGTCTTGTCCATTTGCATGGTAATGGCATGACTCACCACGTCACGCGGAGCGAGCTCCAATCGATCGTCGTAGTCGCCCATGAACCGGTAGCCGGTGCTGTCAACCAAATGCGCCGACTCACCGCGGACCGCTTCGGTAATTAGCGTGCGGCTGCTGCCGGCAATGTAGAGCATGGTGGGGTGAAACTGCATGAACTCCATGTCGCGTAGTTCCGCCCCCGCGCGATAGGCGATGGCGTGGCCGTCACCGGTGGCTACCTCAGGATTGCTCGTCTCCCGGTAGACCTGACCGGCACCGCCGGTGCAAAGAATCGTCTGCTTGGCCCACACGACCGTCATGCCATGCGTCTCGCTCCACACGAGCGCCCCACGACACGCATCTTCATGCGTTAAGAGATCGATCGTGAACGATTTCTCCCAGGCCTCGACGTGCGGTAGCTTTTCGGTCCAATCGATCACCGTCCGCATGATCTCGCGGCCCGTCGCATCGCCGTTGGCATGTACCACGCGATCGTGGCTATGGCCCCCTTCGCGACCCAAAGCCAGGTTGTCGCCCGACTGATCAAAACGGGCTCCCCACTCGACAAGCTCGCGAATTCGCTGCGGCCCTTCTTGAACTACCATCTCGACGATGTCGGCCTGACAAAGATTCCGCCCCGCGGTGAGCGTGTCGGCGACGTGATTCTCGAAGCGGTCGCCCGGATCGAGCACGCTGGCGATACCGCCTTGGGCAAAGATGCTGTTCGACTGCTGCAAGTCGTCCTTGGTCACGACCAGCGCGTCGAGGCTAGGATCGATTTCGATCGCCGCTCTCAGTCCGGCCAGACCGCCGCCTACGATCAATACATCGACAAAGCGATGGGGCATCCGCTTGGGATGAAAGGCGGCGAGATAGCGGGGAGAGGAAAGTCGCATTGCAGCCTTTACTCTAGCTCATTCGCACCACCGCCTCCAGGGCTTGAGGAAGACGAGAAAGAGACCGGACGCGGATGCCAATGGCAGCTTATTGTCGCTGAATGCTCCGCATTCAGTTGGAGATCTGCACGGAGTGTTCAGTTCCGAAGGGCATGCGGGAAGCAACGGTGTCTACCTTGGGAGCCACTGCTCACCTTGTCACGGAGTGCGCTGGGGTGACGCCGTTTGGTCGTGTCCCTCACTTACGTTTCAGGTTAAGTTTCGATAGGACGTTTGACACTTGGGTGCCACTGGCTGCTTGTCAGCCAGTGCCGGGCGAAGTGATGTGATTCGTCAACTCGAAACGCCACAATGGCTCGGCAGGAGCCTCGCCCTCCCGATCGCTTCCAGGCTCGCACACGACCTTGTCCTTCGCGACCATTGGCAACTCTCGCTTGCGTCACGGAGTGCCGCGCGACTATAAGGCTCGCACGCGAGCCTCGTCCTTCGCGACCGCCCTTACTCATCCGCACCGCGGCGTGACAACCCGCGACGGAACGCTTCCCACTGGTCGCGAACACTGCGTGGCGGCTCGGTGGCGTTGTCCCGCTTGAGCCCGCGGGCTTTCTGTTCTTTGGCCGTGCCGGTTCGCACCTTGGAGCCAGGCCGGCGAAGACCGAGACTCTTGAGCGCATCGCTGAAATCGTTCTTGGCCTCTTCGTCACCCTGCTCAGCCTGGCGTTTCATCTTCTGCCAGCGATCGACAAACTGCCGCAGCTCATCTTCGCTCCAGCCGAGTCGATCGAGCAGGTCTTGATCAACCTTGCGGTTCTTGAGTTGGTCTTCGAGATACTCCAGAGCCAGATCGGTCTGTTCCTGTGCGTATTCCAGGTTCGGATCGTCACCGACCGCTTCGTGTCGCTTCGACGACGCGCCACCGCCACCTTGGCCACCGCCACCGGGACCGGAACCTCCTTCAGAGTCACGCTCGGCCTGCTTTCCATCGGAAGCTTCGCTCGAACTCTGCTTTCCACCTCCCTGCCCAGAATTCCCATCGGACGAGGACTTGGAATCTCCTTCACCACCGGAGCTCTGTTTGCCTTGATCCTTGCCGGCCCCGTCGCCTTGGCCTTCGCCGTCTTGGTTACCTTGGCCCTTGCCCTGGCTGCTCCCTTTTTCTTGGCCAGAGCCTCCTTCACCTTCGCCTGACTGTTCGCTGCGGCTGGCTCCTTTGTCTGCCGATTCGCTTTGGCCAGCGGAACCTTTGCCCTTTTGGTTGCTGTCTTGTCCGCCGCCCTTGTTCTGACCATCTCCCTTACGATCACCAGAGTTGTCGTCGCCCTGGGCGTCTGAATCACGATCGCTGATGGCGCTGTCGTCGGCCGACTGCTCGTCCGACTTGCCTACGTCATCTTTCGCCTGGTCGCCCGATTTGCTCTGCCCTCGATCCTGGCCCTCCGGCTTGGCCGGGGCATTGTCGCTGTCGCCGTCTTTCCCCTTGCCCTTTGCTAAGCGGTCGTCGCGCTGGCCCTGGTCATCTTTGCCGGAACCGTCGCGCCCGCCGGATTTGCCTTCGCCCTGTTTACCGCTGTCCTGTTTACCGCTGTCCTGTTTACCGCTGTCCTGTTTACCGCTGCCCTGTTTACCGCTGCCCTGTTTACCTTGGTCCCGCTTGGAGTCTCCCGATTTCGACTGTCCGCCTGACTTTTCACCGTCCGATTTTTGGTCGCCTGACTTTTGACCGTCCGATTTTTCGGTGCCATCGGACTTCTGGCCGCCGGATTTTTGGCCATCCGATTTCTGGCCATCGTCGGACTTCTTATTGCCGTCACGGCGGGCGGTACGATCGTCGCGACGACCTTCGCCTTGTTTGCCGCCGTCTTGTTTACGGCCATCCTGCTTACCGCCGTCTTGCTTACCCTCGCCTTGTTTGCCTTGCTGGCCCGATTCGCCGTCTTGGCCGGCCTCGCCGTCCTGGCTTGCATCACCGTCTTGGCCAGACTCGCCATCGGCCTTCTGTTGGTCATCGGCGTTTTGTTCGTTGCCGTCGTCGTTCTTGTCTTTGCTGCGAGAACGTTCGCCGCCACTGCGACCACCGTCGCGGCGTTCGCTACCGACATCCTCGTCTTGATCGTCTTGCTCAGCCGAATCGCGGCCCTTGCCCGAGTCGCCGTCCTTACTAGAACGCTCGGAGCGCTTGTTGCCGTCTTGCTGTTTGCCTTCCTGCTTCTGCTCGCCGTCCTTTTGTTCGCCGTCTTTCTGTCCGCTGTCCTGTTGCTCGTCCTCTTGCCGGCCTTCGCCGCCGCGGGAGTCCTTTTGTTGCTGTTCGCCCTGTTGTTGTTCGCCGTCCCGCTCGCCTTGTCGCTCGTTGTCCTGTTCGCCGTCCTGCGACTGTTCCCCTTCTTGCTTTCGCTTGTGGCCGAGGATTTCCTCTAAGGCCTCACCGTCGTCTTGAACCTTCTCGCTTTCGTCGCGGCGGCCCTCTTCATCGCGTCGGCCGCTCTCGCCGCGGTCGTTCGACTCGCCTCGATCACTCTGGCCCCGATCGCCCTCACCGCTCTGATCGTTTCCTTGTTGCGACTGCTCATCGCTCTCATCCGACTCGTCACGCTGCTCGCCCGCTTGCTCGTCACCACGAGGCTCACCGCGCCCATCCTGCTGCTGATCTCGTCGCTGTTCGTCTTGCCGCTGGTTACGGCGATCGCGCTCGTCAGGCGCATCGTTGCGATCCTGCGGTTCCTGTCGATCCGAATCCTCTTCTTCGCCACGGCGATCTTGCTCGTCGCGCCGCTGACCTCTGTCTTCCTCGTCCCGCTGCTCTTCGTCGCGTTGTCCATCACGGTCTTCATCTTCCTGCTGCTCGTCACGCCGATCTTCATCGCCGCGATCCTCTTCGCCTGCTTCTTGATCTTCCGCCCGCTGACCGCGCGGCTCGTTGATCGGCTTGGTAATACGAATCTGATAGGCGACCGTTTCGGCCGAGTTGGGGTCGGGTCGCTTGTTGTCGACCGCCTTAAGCCGATAGACGAGTCGGTTGCCAACCTTCAGGTCGTGCCGCTTCGGCACAAACCGATAGGTCTCGCGAACCGCCTTGTTCCACGGCTTCTCCTTCCCTTCGAGCAGCGAATGAGAGACGATCTCCCGCCCGTTAATGTCGATCATCACCAACCGCAGTTCGGCCAATTGATAGTCGGGATCACGACCGCGGCACTCAATCAACACCGAACCGTCGAGCGGACAGTCGACACTTCGATTCGTCGGCTGAAGTATCTCCACAACCGGTGCATCGTCTGGCAAGATTTCCACACGGTAGCGAATCGGATCGTGGTTCCGGCGATCGGTGTCGGTCCGCATGTGCAAACGGTAGCTATCGTAGATCGGCAACTTCTCGTTGCCCGCCCTCTTCATGCTGAGGGTGAACCTGGCGGTGGCCGCGACCTTCTCCGGCTGACGAAGCTCCATCTCCTGCTTCACGCCACGCAGCCCGTCCAGCTCGATGCGTGCGGAAGCCATCGCCTCGCTCCCTTGCGCGGAGACCACTACCTTGGTCCCCTCGAGCGCGCGGATGTCACCGAGGTCTTCGACTGTCTCAGGATCGCGACCGGTGTAGCGAGGATAAACATAGCGCACGCTGCGAGGCACGATCGACGGCGAAACGATCACGTGGATCTTGAACGCCTGAGAAATGCAATCGCCCGCTTCAATGCGGTAAGTAATGTCCTGGCTCAGTCCGCCTGCCTCGTCCGGCAGGCGCGTGACGAATCGATTGCCGTCGCCGCTGCGTTGCATCTTAAGCGGGCGTTCAACGATCTGCTTGTCGGTAGTCGAATAAAAGAGCGTCACCGGCTCGTCATCGTCAAGGCCCGTCACCGTGGCTGCGACCTTCTGGTACTGCTGCAGCACTGCCTCGGTATCGCCCGGATCGATCTCGCTGATCTGCACTCGCGTGACAGGGTCAATATCGGCCAGGGGAACCAACACGCGTCCCATCGACGGGAACAGGTTCTTGGGTGACGCCACGGCATAGATGGCCACCAGGACCATCACCCCGACGAGAAAATAGCCGATGCGGATCAACCGCGAACGATCGACAACCGTTTCCACTGGTACCTTCGACAGGCCAATCGCCGTTTGATGTTCTAGCCCTCGATACATCCCCTCCGGCACGCCACGATGATCTCGCTTGAGCAGCAGCCAATCGCGTATCGAATTGCGCAAAGAGGGATCGGTTTCTTCAATCGTCTTCGCGGCGTAGAGCGGATTGATTCGCCGCAAGAAGTAGGGCACGATCATCCACAGGGCGTAGCCGAGTAGTCCGACGACCATCAGAATCCAGACGGCGATACGTGCTCCCTGCGAAAGCCCACCGCGAACGAACCACTGATCAACGACCGCCAAGAAGAAGGCGTAGACCAGCACCGCCGCCACGACGGTCATCAGCGTGACCGCGATATCGACCAGGCGGACGTAGGTCGAAGCCTTCTCGACGCGCGTCTCGATGTAGTCGCTATATTGCGTGGCCGCTCCCGCGGGCGGAAGTTGCGACTTCGCATTCGGGGCGTTGGAGGTGGTTCCCGTGGCCATTTCAGCACAACCAGATGACGTGAACATGCCGCGCGAAACGCTTCGAGCGGCGAGAGATGGGCTGCCTACCTTTGGATCACTCTATTATAGGTTCTTTCGGCAATTTGAGGACGCCCCGTGCGTGGTATCGCGAAAAACTGCGGTCGCCATAGCCGAAAACGGGCGGTTGCCACGCCGGTTGTAGCGGCAAACTGTGAAGACAGGCTCTCCTCGGCTAAGCTGAACTGACGATTGCTTCGCCGGTTGGCTGCCATTTTATTCCCTCTACCCTCTTTGCCACGGTTCTATTTGCCACGGCCCAACCGGCCGCGACACTCACTCGAAAGCACCCAACTCGCCCATGCCTGATTCCGCTAACGTCAACCAGTTCGATGCCATCCTGCTAAATGGCGACGACAATGTTGCGGTCGCCACGCGACCTCTTCCCGCAGGCGCACAGGTCACTGCGGCCGGCGGGCAATGCGGCGGCGAAACAGCCGTCACAATCACCTCACCCATAGGACGAGGTCACAAGATCGCGCTACGCCAGATTGCCGCAGGCGAACCAGTCATCAAATACGGACAACCGATTGGCCTGGCCACGACCAACATCGCGCTTGGCGACCACGTCCATTCGCACAATTTAGCAGTCGGCAAGTTGGCGGCCGACTTCGCCCCGGCCAGCGCGATTCCGGATCCACCTGAGCCGATCACGGACCGGACGTTCGACGGTTATCTTCGCCCCGGCGGCAAGGCTGGCACGCGAAACTATGTGGCGGTCATCTCCACGGTCAACTGCTCCGCTTCGGTGAGCCGGTACATTGTCGATCGCTTCGACCGCAGCGAGCTGGCCAAGTACCCAAACGTTGACGGGCTGTTGGCCCTAACACACGGAACCGGTTGCGGCATCCAATTCGGCGGCCAAGTTCATGAGGTGCTCAATCGGACTCTCGGCGGCATGGCTCGTCACGCGAATATCGGGGCCTTCTTGCTCGTCGGCCTGGGCTGCGAGCAAGGCACGATGGGCTATCTCGTCGACCAGCAGCGACTGGTGCAAATCGATGGATTTGCTTCGGCTGACGGCGGCCCACCGATTCTCTCCATGCAAGACTGCGGCGGTACCCTAGCAACCGTCGAGGCCGGCATCAAAAAGCTGGCCGAGCTACTTCCCCGCGCGAACGACGTGCGGCGGCAACCGCTGCCCTTGAGCAAGCTGATCGTCGGCAACGAATGCGGCGGCAGTGACGGCTTCAGCGGCATCACTGCCAACCCGGCAGTCGGCATTGCCAGCGACATGATCGTGGCCGCAGGCGGAACATCCATCATCGCCGAAACGCCCGAGCTATTCGGGGCCGAACAATTACTGACCCGGCGCGCCCGCACGCCGGAAGTCGCTCAGACGCTGCTCGACCGACTCGCGTGGTGGCAGCAGTACACCGGCTTCTTCGGAGCCGAACTCGACAACAACCCTTCGTCCGGAAACAAGGAGGGCGGTCTGACCACGATCTACGAAAAATCACTCGGGGCGGTCGCCAAGGCAGGCTCCACGGCGCTGGAGGCGGTCTACCAATACGCTGAACCGGTCACCACGTCAGGCCTCGTCGTCATGGACACACCCGGCTACGACCCGGTCAGTGTCACCGGCATGGTCGCTGGCGGGGCGAACGTCGTCGTCTTCACCACCGGCCGCGGCAGTTGTTTCGGCTGCAAGCCGACGCCATCAATCAAAGTCGCCACCAACACGCCGATGTACGAGCGAATGCGCGACGACATGGACATCAATGCTGGCGAAGTTCTTTCCGGCCACCCGCTTGTCGAAGTCGGTCGCGAGATTTTTGAACAGATCATCGCCGTGGCCAGCGGCCGCCAAACCCGCAGCGAGGTCCACGGTATCGGCGACGAAGAGTTTGTCCCCTGGCAACCTGGCCCGACGTTGTAGGAGAGGGATGACGTTGCCCGAGGGCCTCCACTCGCGAACGTTTGGCCAGAGGCCAAGCACACCGTAGCCTGGGGCATCGCCCCAGGGTTGTACTCCAGGACAAATTCCTAGATTGGCTGAAGGCCATATTCACCCAATCTATTGCCGAAGTGAACATGGCTTTCAGCCAAACCAATATTTACGGACTCGATACCTAGGCCATCGCTTCGCTCGGCCTAGGTTACGGTGACGAAGGCCTTCGGCCAAATGTTGAACATCCTCCGTCCGCCACGATTCGCCAGCAGGCTCCAAACCTTTGCCCGATGGCGCCCAACGGCATAAACTAAGGGACCGAGTCCATCCCCCAACCATTGCCCATCCCCGAACCATTGAAAGCCCGACCGATGACCAGGCAATTCTTTCGCTCTGCTCTTCTCTTCGTGTTAACGTTCACTCTGGCCACCGCCACATTAGCCGACGCACCGAAGGCCAGCCTACAACAGTGGAACGCCGCAGAGATCGTGTTCGTCGGCAAGTTAACTGAGGCGGTGCCCGGTCCGGTCGCCCGTTCGCTCCCGCCGATCTACAGTCACACACTGCACTTCTCAATCGACAAGGTGTTGCGAGGCCCGCTCAAGGCGGACACGGAAGTCGAACTCGCGCACTCGGCTCGTCAGAATCAGCCGCCACAGTTCCCGATCGGAGAGACCTGCATTGTGGCGGTGAAGCGGAACAAGAATCGGCTGCAGGCGGTGCTGCTCGAAGAATCGACGCCCGACGCGTTGGCGGCGATCATGACCGTCTGCTCAATGCCACTCGGCTGGAGCGTCAAGAACGCCAAGCCGGTCTCGCCGTGGGCCAGCCTCGGCAAGGACGCATGGTCGGCTAAGTATCAGTCGGCTAAGTATCAGTCGGCCAAGTATCAGCCGGCTGAAAATCAAGAGGCCGACAAAAAGGACTCCGTACAAGAAAAAGAAGCGGACAAGAAAGCGGCTGCCAAGCTGGCCGTCTGTAGCGTAACTGGTCGCCCGGCTCTGACGGTCGGCGATGGGCTCGAGTTCCGTGTGGAAATAGTCCCGCCGGCGAAAGAAGTTAAATGGTCAAACCCCGACGGCGATGGCGAGTATCGCATCACCCTCTTTAATCCGACCGACAAACCAGTCGCCGCACCGGCGCTACTTTCCCGCGGCGACGAGATTCTTTGGCAGGAGAGCGTGCTGATCCTTTGCCAAGACAAGGCCTACGTCAGCCCTGAGTTCAAACCGGTGAGCGGCAAGGTCGGACCGACGATCATCGGCGCTGGCGAAGAGGTTTCTGGCGTGGTCAACGCCCTGGCCCTCAAGGGTCCGGAGTGGCCCCGCGGCGGTTACCGCATCGAGTTCCGCTTTTGCCTAGGCGAGAAGAGCGAGACGAAGTCATTCTACTACCGCTCCAAGCACCACGACCCGATCCGCGAAGCACTGACGGCGGAATAGGTGATCGCAAAAACAGGCACACGCAGCGTCCATTTCACGGGGACGAAGGCGGGTGCCATGCTCACCCTTGGGTGAGCATGCCGGCCTCCCATTTAATTCACATGCCCACGTAAACGTGGGCATGGCACCCAGCTGGGTGAATCATGCGATGGGTGGTTTATGGTGCGTGCGTGTCATGCACCCTACAAGGACTGATCGTCCACTCGCTGTGCAACCACGGCTCGCACGCGCGCCTCGCCCTCCCAAGCTGAACAGACGCCGAACCACCATTGAACACCTGCCAAATAACCCTCAAACACCGCGCAACACGACATGCGGCTACCCGCGTGTTCGCAACCCAAATCATCAGGTGGGTTCATTTTGAAAATTGACATTCACGCGCAATTGTGTATAGTATCGGCCAACCAAGTCGCGAAGAGAAACAATGGGAGGGCGAGGCAATCACTTTGGCCAAGGACCAAGAACATCGTAGCCTGGGGTAAGGCGAGACGAGCGACAGCGAGGCGAGCCGCAACCCCAGGATGCTCCAGTTCTAATCCGGTCGTATTGGCCAAGGGCCATACACACCGCCACAAGAAAGGGGAGCTAACAAGGTCATGCCACAATCACTAACCAGATTGTACGCGCATTTGATATTCAGCACCCGAAATCGGCTTCCACTCATCGACCAGGCTATTCAACAACGTGTTCACGGCTATCTGGCCGAGGCGATTCGCCATATGAATTCACCCTACGTGGTAGTAGGAGGAGTCGCCGATCACATCCATATCCTGTTCGACGTGGGCAAGATGCATGCTCCGGTTAAATTCGTGGAAGAAGTCAAAAGAGAGTCATCGAAATTCATCAAGACCCTTGGACCCAAGTACAGTCGCTTCTATTGTCAACGCGGATACGGAAAGTTCTCAGTCAGCCCGCCACACCTTACTGATGCGGCGGATTACGTCCGGAACCAGGAGGCCCATCACCAGAAATAAAGCTTCCAGGATGAATATCGGGAAATGCTGCGTCGATATGATATTGAATTCGACGAGCGGTACGTTTGGGAGTGACTATGGCTTACAGCCAAGACATTCCGAATTGGGGCCATCAAACCTGGGGCGTTGCCCCAGGCTACGGTATGAAAGGCCTTCGGCCTAAGAGCCTCGCCCTGTCGAACGTTTCCTGCTGGCTCGCACCCGAGTGCCTCGCCCTCCCCGTTTATTGAAGACCGGCTGCGCGATCGGCCTCTTCCCTCCCAAACCAAACAGACGTTGAACAACCATCGAAAAGACGTTGAACACCCGTTGAACATTCCGCGAACAAACAGCGCACGAATGCCGAACATTGCACAAAAAAACGCACGTCGCGCTGCGAGTTGGCATCGCCGCAGGGAGATTCTGCGCGACACGCAACCCGACCGCGCGAGTGCGTTAATGAAAATCAAGGAGAGTCGACTAAGGGGCTGTCGACTAAGGAGCGGCGACCGGATTCAGGCCTTGCTTCAGCACTCCGGCGAGCGCTTCGCCCGGAGGATTCCCCAAGGTCGAAGTGATCGGCATGCCTTGGGCATCGACCATATAGATCATCGGTGCGGCCAGCTCGTCAGGATTCAAGCCGAACTTCTCGACAAACGGCTCCCGCTGATCGTCTTCGTCGAGATAAACCAAAAGCTGCACAAACTGAGCAGCCAGGTCCTGAACTCCCGTCTCGGCTTGGAGACGCTTCTTCAGAACCTCACAGGCACGTCAGCCATGGGCCGTGCCGACAATCAACAGCGGCATGTCCTTGGTCTTGGCAAGCGTGAGAGCCTGTTGCAAACCATCTGGCCCTTCGGCGACCGAGACGACTGGCGTGGTGGGAGTCGTGGGAGCATCGCCCCCCGATCCTCCGCAGCCGATCAGCACCGCCACCATCGCAGCGGCGGAAATTGTACGCATCATCATTTCCTCGCGTTTCCTTCCTGCTCTCGGTTCGCCGCAGAAAATCAACGACAGCGAACCTTTAGAAAATTGAATCCCAGACTCACGCTGGCGGCCCCTAACTTAGGTGACACGGCCAGACAGATCGAGCGAGTTACCGACGCCCCATCATACACATTTGCCCCCGCGCGAGGCGGTGAATCGGCTCACATACCCCAGGAATCACCCCGTATCTGCTCAGCGAATAACTCCGAAGGCGATACGACAGCTGTTATCGGCCAATTGCAACGCCGCTCTACAGCCCGGTATATTGGCCCCTTGCGCCGCGGCTGCAGGCAGAGCTCCTCTCCCCTCTGCCTGGCGGCGGCTCCAGAGGAATCTGGCAAATCACCGATATCCTCGCCCGACAGGCGAGATGACCACCACCGCACACCCCCACAACACATCGGAGAAGACTGATGGCATACGAAGTAACCCTGATCACAGGCGACGGCACCGGACCGGAGCTGGCCAAGGCCGCTAAGAAATGTGTCGACGCGACCGGCGTCGAGATTAACTGGGACGAGCAGGAAGCAGGCGTCGACATCATGGAGACGGCCGGCACGCCGATCCCGGATAGCGTGATGGAGAGCGTCCGCCGCACGCGTTGCGCCTTGAAGGCCCCCATCACCACGCCTGTGGGTACCGGCTTCCGCAGCATCAACGTCTACCTGCGACAAGAGTTGGGGCTCTTCGCCTGCATCCGCCCCTGCAAGCAATACAAGGGCGTCCGCAGCTTCTTCTCGGAACTGCCGGTCGACCTGGTCATCGTCCGCGAGAACACCGAAGATCTTTACGCGGGTGTGGAATTCGAAGCCGGTAAGCCAGAGACGAGCCAGCTGATCGAATTCATCAACTCCCTGCCGAGCGATCGCAAGATCAAGACCGGCGGCGAAGAGACTGGCGTCTCAATCAAGCCGATGAGTGTCAGCGGCACCGAGCGAATCGTCCGTTGCGCCTTTGAGTACGCCCAAAAGAATGGCCGCAAGAAGGTCACCGCGGTGCACAAGGCGAACATCATGAAGTACTCGGACGGGCTCTACCTGGCGACTGCCACGAAGGTCGCCGAAGACTATCCGGATATCGAATTCGAGGAGCGAATCGTCGACAATATGTGCATGCAGCTGGCCCAGAAGCCAGAACTGTACGACGTGATCGTGCTGCCGAATCTCTACGGCGACATCCTCAGCGACCTGGGTGCCGGCATCGTCGGTGGTCTGGGTGTGGCACCGGGTGCGAACATCGGCCCCGAAGGTGCGGTCTTCGAAGCGACCCACGGCAGTGCCCCGAAGTACAAGGGACAGAACAAGGTCAACCCGACGGCCCTGATCCTCTCCGGTATGCTGATGCTGCGTCACCTCGGTGAGACGGACGCGGCGGACCGACTAGAGCAGGCGGTCGCGGACGTGATTGCCGAAGGCAAGGACGTGACCTATGACCTGAAACCGCACCGCGACGACCCGACCGCGGTCGGTACACAGGAAATGGCCGACGCCATCTGCGCGAAGCTGGCCTAAGCCAACTTGAGAAACTCGATGCCGAAATCAGGACCAACTCGCCGGCGGCTTGCCCTCTGTAATCAGAGAGGGGGCGGCCGCCGGTGATCGATCCTGCCAGCTTTCGGGAAATCGTCAGCGGTCGACGCCGTGGACTTTCAGCAATGGCACTCCGCATTCTGCTGCGAGTGGCCGAATGCCCCTATACCATGGCGGTCCGCTGGCGCAATCGCAGCTACGACTGCGGGGCGAAAGAGGCCCACGCCGCCGGTGTGCCAGTCGTGAGCGTGGGCAACCTGACCATGGGCGGCACCGGCAAGACGCCAATGGTCGCCTGGCTCTGCCGCTGGTTCCGTAACCAAGGTCGCCGCGTGGCGATCGTCAGTCGTGGCTACGGGGCCGCGGAAGATGGCCGCAATGATGAAGCGATGGAGCTGGAACAACAGCTGCCAGACGTGCCTCACGCACAAGATCCTGACCGCGTGGCCGCAGCACGCGTGGTAACCGAAGAACTGGAGACCGAGCTGATCGTACTGGACGACGGCTTCCAGCATCGGCGGCTACGACGCGACCTGGACATCGTGCTACTCGATGCGCTCGAACCCTTCGGGCACGACCACGTCTTCCCCCGCGGTACATTGCGCGAACCGGTCAGCGGACTCTCGCGAGCCGACGTGGTGGTCCTCTCGCGCAGTGACATGATGGAGGAAACGCAGCGAGAGCAGGTGCGACAGCGGGCGAAAGAACTGGCGCCACAAGCCGCTTGGGCAGAAGTGGTGCACGCCCCGCGAGCACTGATCTCGGCCAGCGGCGAAGAGCAACCGCTTGAGTCGCTCCGCGGGAAACGGGTGGCGGCCTTTAGCGGCATCGGCAACCCGGCCGGCTTCCGCCACACACTTGAGACCTGCGGCTACGACGTCACCCGCTGGCGCGAGTACCCGGACCATCATCGCTATAGCCGTGAGGACATCGAGGCCTTGGTGCAGTGGGCGATGCGAGCTGGCGACTTGGCGGAGAACACAAAGCCAGACGAGAGTGAAGCAGAAACCAATAGCGGGGAGCAGCCGGCAGCCGAGGAGCCCGTCGAGGCTGTCCTCTGTACGCATAAAGACTTGGTGAAGATCGATCTGCCCAGGCTGGGCAATATCCCACTCCTGGCGGTGGCCGTGGGCATCGAATTCCGGACCGGCGAGGTGGCCGTAGTCGAGCGGCTAGAACGGCTGCTGGCGAACGAAAACGCTGAAACGGAAGGTCCAAAGGGCAAACAATGAGGCCGGAAACCACGAGCAGCGGCCGACTTAACCCGGCGGAGGTAGGTCGCCAATTCACCACCCCCGAGCTGCCAGCCGCCTCGCAAATCAGCAAGCTCGCTAGCGGCGGCAATCGCCCCAGACACTATCCTCCGGCGCCAATCCCAAATATCATTAGGGCAGCTGACGATCGCGTCGGCATCACTCCCATACCCCACCCCACAAGCTGGCAACCCGCTAGCACCTCCGGCCAGCGAAGCAGAACGACTGACGTTGACGGCGTTGCGCTTCCTTGCCACACTTCCGCCCGCCCCACCGATCTCCGTCCTACCGACTTCGGCAAGCCCTGGAAGATCACCACGCCCCACCACCCGCATGCCAACCGTAACAGAGCATCGTGCTGCCTGCGCCGTTACGTCGGAGTATCGCACTTGAGAAATGTCACCGCTATCATCGGCACCCCAGCGGACGGCTGTTGCTACGCGGCGCTGCTAAGCGCCATCGACTCTGATCCCGAGCTGCAACTCGACCTCGTGGTCTGTGGTCGGCGCACGTCGCCGGAGCTCGACACGCGATGCTGCACGCTGGTCGCCGCCGGCTTCGAGATTCGTCGCCGCGTCGAACTAACTCGGGCGGCCGAAACCAACTCCGACGTCGTCACGCTGCCGACGCACGAGCGGATCGCCTTCGCCGAAGCCTTGCACTCGAAGCGATCGGATCTGGTCCTCTTGTTGGGTGAATCGGAAGAATTGCTCTCCGCGGCCCAAGCGGCTCGCACCGCTGGCATTCCTATCGCCCAAGTCATCAACGGACCGGTCGAACCAAACATCCAACAAGAAACCGATCACGCGGCGCTCGCTGAGATCTGCCACCTTCACTTCGTCACCAACGAGACCGATCAGCAGGCGCTCGTCGCCCAAGGCGAAGACGCTTGGCGAATCCATGTCGCCGGCAGTCCGCGGCTGGACCAGCTGCGAGCTTGTCCCACGATGAAACGTGAGGAACTCGAAGATCGCCTCGGCTGCCACCTCGAAGAGCCGCTGCTCGTGGTCAGCTACCTGCCGGACTCCGATGCCAAGCTAGACGACATCGACATCGACGGCAGCGGCGACGAAGCGGAACAAGAGATTACCGAATCGCAGCAGGTGCAGAACTTGCTGGAAGCGATCGAGATCCTCGACCTTCCGACGGTCTTTGCCTACCCACGTGGTTCGGACATTTCGGCCGCGGCGATCGAGGCCTTACGCTGCTACGCCGATCAACACGAGAACACCCACCTGGTGCCGCGGTGCGAGTGGCCCACCTACTGGAATCTGCTTCGGCAGGCCACCGCGCTTGCCGGGAACGATGCCGCAGCAATCGTTGAAGCGGGTTGGTTGAAGCTGCCGGTGGTCAACATTGGTACGCGACAGGCTGGCCGCCCTAAGGTCGATGGGCTGCTCAACAGCGGCTACGGACGGGAAGAGATCTTCGCTTCGATCGCGACCGTGGTGGCCAAAGAATTCCCGGACCTTTATCCGGATCAGACAAGCCCCTATGGCGACGGTACCTCGGCCGCGAAGATCGTGGCGGAGCTGAAGAACGTCACAATCAACGAACGTCTGCTGAAGAAGCTACCCCGACAGGCGGTCGCGATGCCGCTCACCGCGGCGCGAGAATCGGTCACCGCTCTCCAGTAAATGAAACTCTCGGCTCTCTAGCCGGCTACCAGACGACGATCTGATTGTCGATGGGCATATCGCCCGCGACATCCATGGCCGCGGTTTGGGCCAACTGATTGCAGTGGAATGTCGCACAGAAGCCCCGCAGCAAGATCGTGTCCTCGCTGATCTCTACTTCGATCTTGTGGACGCGTCCGCCGGTCGCGGATTGCACGGCACGCTCGACCTCTTTGGCCAGCTTTAGACACTCCTGGTCGTAAGCGGAGTCTTGGGTTGCCACTTTATCGGTCACAGCCGTGGCGGCTCTTAGGTTAACATCTTCCATGGTGTTCACTCCTCAACCTGGACGCAGCGCGAATCGAGCAATTGAGTCGCAGTAATCCGAGGTCACTTCCGTGTACGCAAATCATCAGATCGAACGTTCGGCAGCGCCGCCGAACAGCTCGGTAAAATCCTTATTCAGATCAACTCGGCCGCCAACCGCCAGGATGTGATCACGTCAGTGATTTAGTCTGGCCGCCGATGATCGATACTCCCCATGCCCAACATGCCACCGCCGAGTCTCTTGATGGACACGTCGACGCACGGACACCGATGGCTTAGCGAAAATCCTTCCGCAGGCCATCGCAGTCAAATCTACGACGACCGTGCGGCGCGGGTCAAGTCCACGTTCGTGCAGCAATGCTAGCAAAGCGACCGCGCGGTGTGCGGCGACGTCTTCAAGATGGCTTAACAAACCCGACCAACTGCCAACCGATCAATATCAGCGAATCTTGCCGGCGGAGCGCAAGAACTCCACGACCTCCGTCGCCAGCGCGTCGGCCTCTCGATCGCCCGCGTCGAGAACCAACTCGGCATTGAGCGGCGGCTCATAAGGATCATCGATTCCGGTGAAACCCTTAATTTCCCCGGCCCGTGCCTTCTTATAGAGCCCCTTGGGGTCTCGGCTCTCACAGATCTCCAGTGGAGTATCGACAAAGACTTCAACAAAGTCTCCGTCCGCCTGTTGAGCACGAACCGCGTCACGGTCCTTACGGTATGGGCTGACAAACGCCGTCAACACGATCAGCCCGGCCGAAGCAAACAGCTCAGTCACGGCCCCAATGCGGCGAATGTTCTCCTCACGATCTTCGGCCGAGAAGCCGAGTCCGAATCTCTTCGCGAAATCTTCACTATGGGACTCTGTCAACAAAGCAGGCGTGGCGTTCAGCCCGTGTCGCACGTTGTCGCCATCGAGCACAAAGGTTCGCACACCCAGGGCATGGAGCTTGTGGTCGACCAAGTTGGCCACGGTGCTCTTGCCCGAGCCGCTCAGGCCGGTGAACCAGACGACGCACCCTTTGTGCCCCCCCTGCTCTTCCCGCTGCTGGCGTGAAACGCTGTGCTCGTGCCAATAAACGTTGACTTGTTCGTCGGACATGAAGTTCCCTGACAAGATTCCTAGAAGAACCGATTGATCTGAGCCTAGAGCGTCTGAAGTTGTGCCCCGAGGACCAACTTCCCCCAGGCCAACCTCGCGACCAAGACCGTATTGTTAGATCATAGTCACCGCAGGCACCGATCCGCAACGCAAAGGGGCCCCCACGATAACGAACCGCCCATCAATCGCTAATGCCGGCCAGTTCGCACAAGTTGCTGGCCATCACCGGTGCTGGGCAACTCCAAACCAGGAAGAACAACGATTCCCGGCACCAACGCGAAGCCGGGTGACCTTGCACGTAGCCCGTCCCCTTGGCCGCGGAGAGCGCCGCCTGGGCGGAGCGAAGCGCAAGACTATTGGCCCGAGCCCGCAAGTCTTCGGAGGTACAGGCAGGATTCCCACCCGCAAGCGACAACAGATCGACTTCCAGCTCATCGTGTTCGCGCCTTAGTGCCTCGGCCGGCAGTACCAACTCGTTCCGCTTTTCGCTTTCGCCCTCAACAAACGCGACGGCACTTTCTGCCAAGCCAATAGCGAGTGCCGATGTCTGCAGACCACCGGTGCTCGCACCTGTCGCCGAGGCGATCACGTTTTCGACTGGACCGGCCAATAGCCAATCACGAGAAATCTCAACGTCGCGGACCTGAACGGCGCCTGTCTTACTGGCGGTCAGTGCCACTAACTGTTGTTCTGCGTCGCATTCAACGCCCTCGAGATCGGTCGGCACTACAGTAAGAATCTGGCGACCGTCGTCCAGTTGGGCCCCGGTGACGATCCAATCAGCCGCCAGCCCGCCAGTGACCCAGGGACTGAAACCATCGAGACGAAATCCATCGGCCGTCTCTTCGGCCCGCAATGCCGGCCGGCCCAGGTGTCGACGACTGGTCGTAAGATGCGAGATTCCCAGCGTGGTGAAAGTTTCCCCGCTGAGCAACGACGACAGGAGCCGCTCTCGCAGGTCATCACTTGCCCAAGTGGCAATCCGACGCAGCGCCCCCGTGGCCTGCGTGATGACGAACGCAGTGGTCAGACACGATCCCGCCAGACGCAGGTAGCCCCGCATCAGGTCGGCTTCACTCCAACCCAAGCCGCCATACGCCGGATCGAGAAACCAGCGATAGACGCCCGCTTGGGCACAAAGTGTCAGCTGCTCCGCCGGCCAATCGCCGCTCTGATCGGTTTGGGCAGCCCGCTCGGAAAGCGCCTGGCAGAGCGGTTCCATGCCCGCATCCTCGGGGTTCTCGATCAGAGAAACATCACTCATTTGGCTACTACCTTCACAATCACAACTGTCCGTCGCGCTCACAAGACACCGGCTCGCTCGCAGAATTTGGCACGACACGCAGAAATCGGCCACCAATCTTATCCGTTCACCTTATCCTGCCAAGACAACGCCGACAACCAAGCCGCTGGCTTGTCGATTCTCTTAGCGACGGTCGGCTGCCCAGACATAAACCGGCCTGCCCAACCAACCATCTGGCGCCTGGCGTCTACCGGCAAACAAACCTAACTGGCGTGCAACCGAGCGGCACGCGGGTCGCTAACCAGAACAATTGCCTTCTTACCCATTTTCATCTAGGTACTGTGCCAGCAAACTCCTATAATTCGGTTTTAAGGTCGGACGCACCAATTACCGAATAAGCATCCGACCGCCCTGTTTACGTATTCGACCAAGATTCGGATTAACGCTTCCGACTAATTGGCCGAGTCCCATTCGAAGTGTCAGGTACGACGATGAGCCAAGCAGAACTAGACGCCCCCGCCACCGCCAAACGTTCCCCTGGTCTGCCTGAACGGTCGGCCGAGACACTCTACGAAAAGTGCATGGCTCTGGCCCGCAACTTATGGTGGAGCTGGCACCCGGAAGTGGTCAACCTGTTCCGTGACCTCGACCCGATTCGCTGGCGGCAACTCGATCACAACCCGATTTCTCTGCTGGCGGAATTCACGCCGCAACGACTGGAAACCCGTGCCACAGAAATGGTGCTCTACAGTCGAGTGAATCATGCCTATCGTCAATTGCGCGAATACATGACGTCCCATCAGACCTGGGGTGCTACCCAGGCAGGCGTATTGGGCGCGCGGCCGGTCGCTTACTTTTCGGCCGAATTTGGAATCCACGAATCGGTACCGATCTACTCCGGCGGCCTAGGCGTACTGTCTGGCGACCATATCAAGAGTGCCAGCGGACTCGGCATTCCACTCGTGGCGATCGGCCTGTTCTACGATCAAGGTTACTTCCGCCAGCACCTCGACCTCGAAGGCTATCAAAACGAAGAATATGTCGACACACGCGTCGACAACTTGCCGATGGAGCCGGCGCTTGGAGCCGACGGACAGCCGATCACGGTCGAAATCGACACCCGCGAAGGTCGTCTGCTGGCCAAGGTCTGGCTGATGAAAGTCGGACGCGTCAATCTTTACCTGCTCGATTGTGATGTCGAAGGCAATAAGCCGGAAGATCGCGAACTGACGAGTCGCCTGTACGGTGGCGACACCCGCACGCGAATTCGTCAGGAGTTGGTGCTCGGTATCGGTGGCGTGCGAGCGCTGCGGGCACTCGGCATCCACCCCTCGGCCTACCACTTGAATGAAGGTCATAGTGCCTTCGCGGTGCTCGAGGTCATCAACGAGCGGATGCACAACGACGGGTTGTCGTTCGACGATGCCTTGCGAGAGGTTTCGCAGCATACCGTCTTCACCACGCACACTCCCGTTCCAGCCGGTCACGATCGCTTCGACGCCGCGTTGATTGAAGAACACATCGGTCCACTTCGCGACTCGCTCGGCATCTCGTTCGAGCAGTTGATGGGCCTCGGCCGCGTGGAACCGCAGAACGACAGCGAGACTTTCTGTATGACGGTCCTCGCACTCAAGCTTTCGCGTCGCGCCAATGCAGTAAGCTCGCTGCACGGACAGGTTAGCCGCCGGATGTGGGCTCACCTCTGGCCATGGCGTGTCGAAGAAGAAGTTCCCATCGGCCACATCACCAACGGCGTGCATATCCCCAGCTGGCTCGCCTGGCAGATGCACCAACTATACGACCGCAACTTCCCGGCCGGCTGGACCGACAACATGGGCGAGGCAGAAGTCTGGCAGCACATTTACAATGTCGATCCGGGCGAGCTATGGGAAACGCACTACGCGCTGAAGAACTTGCTGCTGGCGTTCACTCGTCGCCGGCTATCGCGTCAATGCCGCCGCCGTGGCGAGAGCGATGAGATGGTCGAAGCGGCACGTTCGGTGCTCGATCCCAATGTGCTCACGATTGGCTTCGCTCGCCGATTCGCGACCTATAAACGTGCCGACCTGATCTTCTCCGACATCGATCGAATCGCCCGCATCATGCAGGACCCCGATCGACCGGTTCAGTTGATCGTCGCTGGCAAGGCCCATCCGGCCGACGAACCAGGCAAGGCCCTGATTCAGAAGATCGCCAATCTGCGTCACGACGAACGATTCGCCGGCCGAGTCGTGTTCATCGAAGATTACGACATCAACGTCGGCCGTCACCTCACGCAAGGTATCGACGTCTGGCTCAACAATCCACGTCGTCCGCTGGAAGCTTCCGGCACGAGCGGCGAGAAGGTCGTGCTCAACGGTGCCCTCAACTTCTCGATTCTCGACGGCTGGTGGGCGGAAGCCTACAACGGCGTCAACGGTTTCGCGATCGGCAACGGACGTAGCCATGTGTCGGATGAAGTGACCGACGAGCGAGATGCGGCTGCCCTGTACGACGTGCTCGAGAACGAGCTGGTGCCGATGTACTACGATCGCGACGACGACGGCCTGCCGCGTGAGTGGATTTCGCGAATGATGAACTCCATCAGTTCGCTAGCCTGGCGATTTAGCTCGCACCGCATGGTCATGGACTACTGCCGTAGTGCCTACATTCCGGCCGCCGGTGGATTGAGCTGCGACATGTCGACTCGCTAGGATGCCCTACGAATCATCGTGGCGTCACCTTCAACTGGACACCGCTGCGCTGAAGGTCCGATTCGTGCTTCCGCTGTGAGCTTGTGCCGATGTCGATCTCTCGCTTTCTCGACGAACAGTTTCTGCATTTCAACGCCCGCGAGACCGTCGACGCGGCCCGCGCTTGGCGTGCACACCTAGAGGCCGACGGGAAGATGTTCCTGGCCATGGCCGGGGCAATGAGCACCGCCGAGATCGGCATCTCGCTCGCCCGCATGATTCGCTCTGACAAGATCCACGCCATCTGCTGCACGGCCGCCAATCTGGAAGAAGACGTCTTCAACCTGCTGGCCCACGACGAATATCGCACAGTCTCCCACTACCGTGATCTTTCGCCCCGTGACGAAGCGGCCCTTCGCGACGAAGGCATGAATCGGGTCACCGACACCTGCATTCCTGAAACGGTCATTCGTCACGTGGAAGACCGGCTCACCAGCTATTGGGTGGAAGCAAGCGAGCGCGGCGAGGCCTACTTTCCGTACGAATACCTCTACCGGGCGTTATCGGAACCTGACCTTGCGCAGCACTTTCAGGTGCCGGCCGAACAGAGCTGGGTGATCGCCGCCAAAAAGAAAGGCATTCCGGTCTTCTCCCCCGGCTGGGAAGACTCCACGCTGGGCAACATCTTCACCGCCCGCGTGATCGATGGCACGGTCCGCAGCCACAACGTCATCCGCACCGGCACCGAGCAGATGCAGCGGCTCGTCGAGTGGTATCTGAAAGAACAAGAAAACCACCCACTAGGCTTCTTCCAAATCGGCGGGGGCATCGCCGGCGACTTTCCGATCTGTAGCGTCCCTTTGATCCGACAAGACCTGGAACGGGAGTGCCGCAGCTGGAGCTACTTCGCTCAGATCTCCGATTCGACAACGTCGTACGGTTCTTACTCAGGTGCGGTGCCGAACGAGAAAATCACCTGGCACAAGATCGACGTCGATACGCCGAGCTTCATGATCAACTCCGACGCCTCGATCGTGGCCCCGCTAATCTTTGCGTATGTGCTGGGCGATTAGCGGGGAACCGCGAGTGTGACCGCAACACTCCGATCGAACAGCAAGTTGTTCTCTACAAGACACTTAGAGGACATCTCCCTGCGTTCAGCAGGGGCTCGAAGAGATTTCCCTTGGACCAGACAAGGGACATAGGATACCCTCTTGTATCGCCACCATTCCACTTCTGAGGTGGAGTCGCATTCCTAATTTTCGCCTGCTGCTCGAATCAATACATCACCAGATGCCTGACCAGTATTCCGAAAATTCATATTGCCCAAAATGCAAGGCAGCTGTCGAGCCACACCCTGAAACGGTTTGCTCTCACTGCGACGCACCGCTACACAACATGCTGAAATCGAGTGACGCCAGTGACGAGGCAACCGACGGTCCTGATGTCAGACCTACCACGAATGTATATCGACTATTATTCGAGAACATACTGGGCCTATGTCGGTCACGCAAATCACTCCTCCGCTCGTTCTACCTTGAAACGGATCACGCCGCCAACACGCGACAGGAGGATACGCGTCCCTTAGCGGAACTGCGAAAGTCTTACCGCGAGGACGTTGCATCATCCTCAACTTCTCCCGCCAAAGAAATCGACCTCTTCATAGCCTACGAAGAACGGAGATTTGTACTTTTAAGCCGGTGGACACATGCATGGATAGCATTTTGGCTCTTGTTTCTTCCCTTAGGGCTCGGATTGCCAATCGCAATTATGGTCGTAAACAGCAACTGGCTCGTAAACACGCTGCTGATTACTCTATTTTCAGCTATTCTCTTCTTGCCTTTGGCGTGGTGCGGGCTGCTGCTACAAGCACCGATGGTTGGAATTACTATCCGAATCCTGAATCGTCTTCTCCCTGCACGTGACGTTGAGACATGTAACGCACAGGAGTTGCACGACACCTGACCAGCGCAACAGATGCGCCCACACCCCCACCCTACAACAACGGACTCAGCAGCTTGCACATATTCTCAAAGATGCGGAGGTGGCTCTTGCGATTTCGCCACGCTTCGAGCGTCAGTTCCGTCGACTCGCTCAAGTAGTTTTCCTGGGCCGTGCGGAGGGCTGTGGTCACTCTTTCTCCATACGCCAGTGTGTTGATCTCAAAGTTGAGATAGAACGAACGGATATCGAAATTGCCAGAGCCGATCAGGGCCACGCTGCGGTCGACGCTCATCGTCTTGGCGTGCAGCAGGCCGTCGCCATGCAGATGAATGCGAATCCCCGCTTCGAGCACGGCTTCGTAATACGCCCGGGCCGCCGCCCCGACCAAGATCTGATCGCAACGGGCGGGTACGATCACATCCACCCGCACCCCGCGCAGCACGGCCGTCTCCATCGCCTGCAAAAACGGAGCGTCGGGTACAAGATAGGGCGAAGTGATAATCACCCGCTCCGTGGCGGCGTAAATAGCGGCGACCACCATTCGCTGATAGTTGTCCGTCGGAAATGTCGGCCCGCTCGGCAACGTCTGCACGACGACATCGCCAGTGACTTCCGGGTGTGGGAAGTACCGTTCGTCGTCGAGCAGCTCTTGACTTTCGGCACACCAGTCTTCGACGAAGATACTTTGCAACTGCAACACGATCGGCCCGGTGATGCGAACCATCATGTCGTGCCACACCAGGTCCTTCGTCCCGTAGTCGGCGTTGACGATATTCTGACTCCCGGTGTACGCGATCCGTCCGTCAACGATCGCCAGCTTGCGATGATTACGCAGATCGATACGGGCCAGTTTGCGGCGAAAGATATTCACCGGCAACATCGAGAGCAGCTCAATGCCGCGCTGCTTCATCTGCGTGCCGAGCGATTTAAGAAAGTACCAGGAGCCGACGTCGTCCGCCAACACCCGGCACTTTACACCCCGCTCCACCGCACGACCGAGTGCGTCCATCACCCGGTAACCCGTCTCGTCGTCGGCAAAGATGTAGAACAACAAGTGAACGTGATCGTTGGCCCGGTCAATGTCGCCGATCAGCCGGTCGATCATCTGATCGGTTTCAATGAAGACCTCACCGCTGTTGCCACCAAGAATCGGCTTGTCGCCGAGTCGTTCCACCAAGTTGACGAGTGTTGTCTGCTCGGGACTCAATTTTGGATGGACCACATGCGGGGCGAGCGCCTCAAGGCGAGCTAACATGCGATCGCGAGCCGCTCGCAATGCATGACGCTGGATGCGGCGACGCGGCAAGCGGTTCTCGCCGATCAGCCAATAGAGCAAGATGCCAGGCCACGGCAAAAAGAAAATAACCAGCAGCCAAGAGGTCGCTGCCGCCGGCCCGCGACGACGGAGCACGACCGGAATCGCCAAGACGCGAACCACCCATTCGCTGATGTAGTAGATGAGTGTCCAACTCATACCGCGAGTCCTGGGAGGATTCTTTCGCAGCGTGCGTCCATAACTCTCGCTCTGCAGCCCATCTCGCCCAGCACGCCGGCGTTCCAAAGCCCTCGGTGCGTGACAGTAGGCCCTCGGTGCGTGACAGTGCCAAGGTATCGCACGTCAATGTATCGCACTGGGGCAAAGAGCACCAAACGCTATTCTTGCGTCGGCGGGAAAATTCGTGCCCCAAGAGTGCATTCACAATTCGGCTTTGCCCCTCATCGAAAACAGGTCTCCCGTCCGCTAAGATGGCGCCCTATACGTAAAACAGAGATTACCGACACACAATATCACCCTCCAGTAGCGAGTCCGCGATGAAGCAGCGAATTTTTGGCAGTACCGGTCGAGAAGTCTCCGAGGTTGGCCTAGGGACCTGGCAATTGGGGGCCGAATGGGGACAGGTCGACGACGCCACGGCCCAAGAAGTGCTCGCCGCGGCGGTCGACAACGGGGTCACATTCTTCGACACGGCGGACGTCTACGGCCTCGGCATTAGCGAAGAGCGGATCGGTCGCTTTCTCAAAGAGACCTCGGCCGAAATCTTTGTGGCCACGAAGTTAGGACGCTTTCCCGAACCCGGCTGGCCCGAGAACTTCTCGCTAGAGAGTTTCCGCCTGCACACGGAAGCCTCGCTTCGGCGGCTCGGCGTCGAGGCCCTCGATCTCACGCAAACCCACTGCCTGCCGCCGGAACGAATGCAGCAAGGTGACATGTTCGAGTGGCTCCGCACGCTCAAACAAGAAGGCAAGATCAAGGCCTTCGGCGCCAGCGTCGAATCGATGGACGAAGCGCTCGGCTGCCTGGAACAGGATGGCCTCTCTTCGCTGCAAATCATCTTCAACGTCTTCCGCCAGAAGCCAATCACGACGCTCTTCGAGCGTGCCCAAGAAAAAGGGGTGGCCTTGATCATCCGCCTACCGGTCGCTTCGGGACTGTTGACCGGCAAGTTCGCCGCCAACTCCACCTTCCCGGAAGACGATCATCGCAACTTCAATCGTGACGGCGACTGCTTCAACGTCGGCGAGACCTTCGCCGGTCTTCCCCTGGCCAAGGGCGTCGAACTGGTCGAGCAGCTGCGTCAACATGTACCCGAGGGATACACACTTCCCCAATTCGCCATGCGTTGGATTCTGGACTTCCCGGCGGTGAGCGTTGTCATCCCCGGTGCGAAAAGCGCTAAGCAAGTGGGCGAAAACTGCTCGGCCAGTGACCTGGCACCGCTGGGCGACGAACGTCATCGTGCAATCACCGATTTCTACGATCAGCAAGTCGCCAAGCACATTCGGGGTGTCTATTGATTCGCGTCATCAAGTTTCGACCGATGTATCGCCGACAAGTTATCCACGGCGGCTGAAACAGCAACTTTTCAATTCCCAATTTTTTGCTGCCATGAGCAACGATCCACTGCTTACAATTGAAGAACTCGCGGCCGTGTTGCGAGTGCCTGTTGAGATGGCCCACTCGTGGGAACCGTTGGGTTTTCTGCCAGTCGAAGAAGACGCGAACGAGGACGACGGCAAGAAATATCGTCAGCGAAATGTCGTGTTGGCGCTCCGCGATCAGCCGGAAATCATGACCGCGGTTAAGAACGCCATGATGGCGAAACGAGGGATTGTCAACGAGCCGCCCGATGACAACAGCGGCAGCTCTAACTTGTAATCAACCCACGCACACATGAATATCCTTCTCTTTGAAGACGAAGTGGTCGAGCAGTTGCGGCCGATCACGCTCACCCGGCCGGCGTTCTCGATCAGCTGCGGCAGTTTTTGCCTGGCCGACCTGATCGCTCGACTCGGTCGTCCGACCGCCTATGTCGTACAGCCTCATCTTGCCGCCACCGCAGAACACGACTACCCCAACGACGATTTCGACGACGGGCCACTGTTGGCCGTGAACGCTAGGGCCGTGCCGGCTGCATGGTTATTAGCAGAACTTTCGCGACTCATGTCGCCCGGAAAGCCGGGTCTCCTGCGACATGGACAATCGATTGCCGCCGCCATCGTTCCGTCCGAGCAAGCACGAGAGCTGCAGAACCTCGGCTACACCGAATTTGCGGCCAAGTTGCAGGAACTCGATCTGCCGGCGCTTGGCGCCGAACTTCCACTTATTAGCCACCCGCACGAGATCCTTCAACATCACGCGTCCATTTTCACTGCCAATATGGAGATGCGGATCGACGAAGGAGAATATCAACAAGCGGCCGACGGAGTGTACCTGGCCCCCGGGGCCACCATCGGACCACAGGTCGTCACCGACACCACCGACGGTCCGATCGTTCTGGAGGCGAACGCCTCGGTCGGCCCGCTTTCGTACTTGAGTGGTCCGCTGCACGTCGGACAGAGTGCCAAGATCAACGAGCATTCTAGCATCAAGCATCGCGTCGCCCTCGGTCACACCACCAAGGTCGGCGGCGAGGTCAGCGAGTCGATCGTCGAACCGTACAGCAACAAGCAACATCACGGATTCTTGGGGCACAGCTACCTCGGCCGTTGGGTCAACCTCGGAGCAGGCACATCCAACAGCAACCTCAAGAACACCTACGGCAAAATCAACATGAATTACGGTCTCGGCAGACGCGTTGCCACCGACATGCAATTCATGGGCTGTGTTGTCGGTGACTATACCAAGAGCGCCATCAACACATCGATCTTCACCGGTAAAATCATCGGCGTCTGTAGCATGCTCTACGGGTTCATTACGAGAAATGTGCCCGGGTTCGTCAACTACGCCCGCAGTATGGGGCAATTATCGGAAGTCACGGCTGATGTAATGATTGCGATTCAGGGCCGCAGCTTCGGCCGTCGCAACGTTTCGCAGCGGGAATGCGACATTCAACTCATCCACGACATCTACCGGCTCACACAGATTGAACGGGATGCCCTGGAAGACACGTTGTCAGACGACCCACTTTCGCTATGATCTGGGCTACGCGAGGACAACGATCGTTTTCTCTGAAGGTTTCGATGCTATGACAACGGGTGACGACCCCAGCTCCGAAAAGGTTGCAGGTGCCTACGGCCCCGGCAAGTTCGGTCTCTCCTTTGAACTTTTCCCACCCAAGACGGAAAAGGGCCAGACCGCTCTGTTCAAGCATGTTGCAGCCTTAATGGAGTTCCAGCCGAACCTGATCACCTGCACCTACGGCGCCGGTGGTTCCACGCGCGACAAGACGCTGTCGATCGTCTCTGAAGTACACAAGCAGTTTTCCTTGCCCGTCGCCTCGCACTTGACCTGTGTTGGCTCGACGACCGATGAACTGCGATCTTATCTACAAGAAGCATCCGACCGGGGGGTATCGAACATCGTCGCGCTACGGGGAGATCCACCACAGGGCGAGACGGAGTTCAAGCCGGTCGCCGGCGGACTCTCCTACGCAAACGAACTGGTGGAGTTGATTGCCGCCGAATTTCCGCAACTCGGGATCGCCGTGGCGGGCTACCCAGAAACGCACCAAGAAGCGGTCAGCCCTCAGGCCGACTTAGAAAACCTTAAGCGGAAGGTCGACGCTGGCGGCGACGTCGTGATCACGCAACTGTTCTACGAGAATGCCGACTTCTTCCGTTTCCGCGACGCCTGTGAGAAGCTCGGCATCGAGGTGCCGATCGTGCCAGGTCTATTGCCGGTGATCAACTTCTCGCAGATTCAGAGAATCACCAGTCTCTGCGGAGCGAAGTTGCCTGAAGATTTTACCGAGCAGCTGGCAGCCTGCGGCGAAGATGCCGATGCCCAAGTCGAAGTTGGAATCGAATTCGCCAGTCGCCAGGTTCAAGAACTCATCGACGCCGGTGTGCCAGGCATCCACTTCTACGTATTGAATAAATCCGAGGCGACCGCACGCGTCCTGCGAGCAGTCGGTCGCCCCGGTTAGAAGGTAGTCGCGCGCCGCGTGTCATGCCTCATCCCTGTTGCGGCCCCATCTGCGCGAGCTACTTAGTCGGCAAACCATCGGGTTTACCAACCGCACCATTTCCCATCGAGTCGGTTAACGGCCGACTCCGTGATTCCTTTTGGCTGTTACTGCACTAGACCGTCGTCGTTTCGGCGGCTACTTCGCTGACCTCGATGCCGTCGATGAAGCTGGCCAGCGATCGCGTCGGCTCAGGCTGCTGAAGCTTTCGCACCGCCTTGGCCTCGATTTGACGAACTCGTTCGCGAGTTACCGAGAAGATTTGGCCAACCTCTTCGAGCGTGTAGGAATAGCCATCGGCCAGACCGTAACGCAATCGCAAGATCTCTCGCTCGCGATGATTCAGCGAGGCAAGGCAGTCTTCGATTCGATTGCGAAGCGTCTGCTGTGTGATGTCTTGCAGCGGATCGTCGTCGCGATGATCTTCCAGAAACTCGCCAAAGTAGCTGTCTTCGTGGTCGCCGACCGGCTGATCGAGCGAAAGCGGTTGCCGGACCATCTTGGAGATGCAGCGGGTGTCTTCGATCGAAAGTCCGGTTGCTTCGGCAATCTCTTCCAGCGTCGGCTCACGACCGAGCTCTTGAACCAAATCTCGCGTGGCATTGCGAACTTTGCTCATGGCATCGATCATGTGTACCGGTACGCGAATCGTACGGCTCTGATCGGCAATCGCTCGCGTGATCGCCTGGCGAATCCACCATGTGGCGTAGGTCGAGAACTTGTAGCCGCGGGCGTGCTCGAACTTTTCGACCGCTCGCATCAGGCCAGTGTTGCCCTCTTGAATCAGGTCCAAGAAGCTGAGGCCACGGTTGCGGTATTTCTTGGCAATCGACACGACCAATCGTAGGTTACCAGCCGAGAGGACACGCTTAGCGGCGTCGAATTCTTCCTGCCAACGACGAGTGCGAGCCACGCTACGACGCAAGGTCGAGGGCGATTCCAGGGTCACCTTCATTTGGTAACGAAGTTCCGATCGCAGTTCCGCTTCGCTCACACCGTAAACGGCGTCAGCACCATGTTCGCGAATCTCTTCCAACTGACGCACGATCATGTTCATGCGAGCCGAGATCTTTTTCAGGTTGTCGTGGATCGGGGTCAGCTTCGTGGCACGCAGATTGAGTTCCTCGACCAATCGCACGACCTTCATGCGACGACGGACGATTCGACGCCAGGCTTCGACGCGAAGCTTGCGGGCTGTGGTCTTGCTAATCGCGATGGCGAAGTCGGTGCGGTTCTGAGCCAGCAGATGCAAGCTGGTCTCGATATTCGGACCGATCCGACGCATGATCTTCTTCTTGCCCGAAATGTTGGTCACCGAGACTTCGATCGTACGATCAATTCGCAACTCCCCATCGAGCACCTTCCTGAGCAGACGAATCGCGCCGTGAAGCATGAAATCGGAGGCCAACATCGAATCGCGGTAGCCTCGTTCGCCTCGCTCGATCTCGATCGCCGCGGCCAACTCTTCTTCGCGGGTGAGCATCGAAATCTCGCCCATCTGCATCAGGTACATGCGGACTGGGTCTTCGGTCGAAATGACCGCCGCGCCAACCTGAGACTTGCGATAGGCGTGGACATCGATCTCTTCGTCATCGACATCGTCTTCTTGATTATTGGTCGTCTCGACCACTTCCTTCGTGATTTTGTCGTTCTGAGTCTTGCCGTTCTTGCGGGTTCCGTTCTTGCCGGCCTTGCTCTTAGCGGCAGCATTGGCGGCGGTCGTCTTGCGAGTGCGGGTTACCAAGGTTGGACTCCTTCAGTGCTTCGGATGGGAGAGAAGCGGTGATCTCGTTGGGTGGTGCGATAGAAGAGATCAGCAGAAAGGATGCCAAGCCCTTCTGCGGCGGGACTTGAATTAGCGCAACCAATAACAGATAAAACACTTACGGCGTTTTTCGACTTTGGTCCGTCGGCCCCCGGGCGGCTCATGGCGTTGTTTTTCCACCACACAGGCACCACCATGGTTGCCTGAACGAAACCTGGGCACCTCAAGCGCCGATCGCCGCAGCCCGACACAACCGTCAGAATCACCCTCAGAACGATCCCGCCAGAGACCATATGAACCAGTCGTCCCCATCCCTTTCGGAGCTGACCGCCGACTTTCAGCGTCAGGAACAAGAAATCGCCACCGGCGGAGGCCCCAAGGCGATCGAACGACAGCATGCCAAAGGTCGACTCACCGCCCGCGAAAGGATCGAACAGCTGATCGATCCCGGCACCGAGACCTTGGAACTCGGACTCTGGTCGGCGTGGGGAATGTATGAAGAGTACGGCGGAGCCCCCGGCGCTGGCACTGTGGCGGTCATCGGCACCGTCGCCGGTCGGCGGCACATGATCATCGCCAACGACGCCACAGTGAAGGCAGGCGCGTTCTTTCCGGCCACTACCAAGAAAGTGCTACGGGCGCAGCGAATCGCACTCATCAACCGCCTGCCAGTGATCTACCTGGTCGACTCGGCCGGCGTGTTCCTTCCCCTGCAAGAAGACGTATTTCCGGACGAAGACGATTTCGGTCGCATCTTTCGCAACAACGCGGTGATGTCGGCAGCGGGCGTGAACCAAACCGCGGCCATCATGGGCAACTGTGTCGCCGGCGGTGGTTATCTACCTGTGCTCTGTGACAAGCTGCTGATGACCGAGGGTTCTGGGTTGTATCTGGCCGGTCCCGCACTCGTGAAGAGTGCCATCGGACAAGAGGTTTCGCACGAAGATCTCGGTGGTGCAGAAATGCACGCCGGCATCAGCGGAACGATCGACTACCGCGAACCGAACGACGAAGCCTGCATTGAGCGGCTCCGTAGTTTGACGGCGCTGATCGGTCCCGACAGCGACACGCCCGATCCGCCTTTCACGCGGTCGGCACCACAGTCGGCCAAGCGACCCGGCAGCGACATCTACGACATCGTCAGTCCCGACCCGCGGAAGGACTACGAAGTTCGCGACGTGATGGACTGCATAGTCGACGCCGACTCCTTCGACGAGTATCGCCCTGAGTACGGTCAAACGCTCGTCTGCGGAACGGCCCGTATCAACGGTTTCCCCGTTGGTATCGTGGCGAACCAGCATCATCAGGTTCGCCCGGCCGAAGGCCCGATTCAATTCGGCGGTGTGCTGTATGTCGACAGTGCCGAAAAGGCGGCCCGCTTCGTGATGAATTGCAATCAGGACTGGCTGCCAATCTTGTTCTTCCAGGACGTCAACGGCTTCATGGTCGGTCGCGACAGCGAACATGCCGGCATCATTCGAGCCGGGGCGAAGCTGGTCAACGCCATCAGCAATAGTCGCGTGCCCAAGATCACCACGCTGGTGGGCGGATCGTTCGGTGCCGGCAACTATGCGCAATGCGGCAAAGCCTACGACCCGCGATTTATCTTCGCCTGGCCGTCGGCCCGCTGCGCGGTGATGGGCTCCGATCAAGCGACGTCGACGCTACTCGACATCACGGTGAGAAGTCTGCAGCGACAGGGCCACGAGGTCGATGCCGAAGAGCTGGCCGAGTTGCGAGACAAAGTCAAAGGCGACTACGATCGCCAGACCGACGTCCGGCACGGCGCCTCGCGTGGTTGGGTCGACGCAATCATCGATCCGGCCAAAACCCGCGAGACGCTTACCATGGCCCTCGACGTATCGACGCGACACGTCGAACCCGAGCCGTTCCGGGTCGGTGTGTTCCAGGTTTAAGAGTTCTTCGAGTTCAAGACTGAAACGCATTTGGCGAGTGCGAGGTGCGATCCACCTGCCGCTCGGACCCACTCCTGTTAACGAGATCACGACAATACCTTGACCGTTCGAATCGCCAACGCCGCCGGATTCCTGGGAGACAATGTCGATGCGCCGCGACGTCTCGTCGAAGCGGCCGAGGTCGACTTCCTCACGCTCGAGTACCTGGCCGAGCTGACCCTCTCAATCATGGCCAGGCAGCGGCAAAAGGATCCGCAGTCGGGCTACGCTCGTGATCTGCTGGACGTTACTGAGAGCCTGATCCCCGCATTCCAGCAGCAACAGCAGCTTCACCTGGTGACCAACGGCGGCGGGCTCAACCCGGTCGCCTGCGCCCGGGCCGTGGCGGGTATCTTTGCGGCGGCCGATCTCGGCGAAGCTTCGATTGGTGTCGTTACCGGTGACGATCTCTCCGGCAACATCCAGCAGCTTCAACAAGACGGCTGCGTGTTCGAGAACCTCGACACGGGCGAACCGCTCTCCTCGCTGAGCCAACCAATCATTAGCGCCAACGCCTATCTTGGCGCGGAACCGATCGCCGCAGCACTCGACGACGGGGCACGGATCGTACTCACCGGCCGTGTGGCCGATGCGGCATTGTGTGTTGGTCCTGCCGTGCACCGCTACTCTTGGGCGTGGGATGATTGGAACCGACTCTCCGCCGCCAGCGTGGCGGGCCACGTGATCGAGTGTGGAGCTCAAGCGACAGGCGGCTACGCGACCGAGTGGGACGGGTTCCAGCTGGAAGATGTCGGATACCCGATTGCGGAACTCGCGGAAGATGGCTCGTCGATTATTACCAAGCCGACAGGCACCGGCGGTACCGTGAATCGACGCACCGTCAGCGAACAGATTGTCTATGAGATCGGCGACCCGCGGCAGTACATGACGCCCGACGTAGTGATCGACTTCACCAGCGTCGAGTTGGAAGAGGTCGGCGCTGACCGCGTGAAAATCACCGTGGCCGGCGGAAACCCAGCCCCCGACAGCTACAAGGTTTCGCTCGCCTACGCCGATGGCTTTACCGCCTCCGGACAACTGCTCGTCTACGGCTCCGACTGCATCGCCAAGGCAAAAAAGGCCGCCGAGATTATATTCGCCAGGCTAACGCAGGCGGGCGTCGAGTTTGAGGAAACTTATTGCGAGTTGCTGGGCGTCGGAGATGGGGTTCCCGGGGTGCATGCGGAACCGGAGAGTGCCACCGAAGTGATGATGCGGCTCTCGGTTCGTGATCCACGTCGCAAGGCCGTCAGTCGATTCGCCAAAGAGCTAGCTCCGCTGATCACGAGTGGTCCGGCTGGCCTGGCTGGCTACGCCCAAGGTCGTCCGCAGGTTCGCCCCGTGTTCGCCTACTGGCCAACGCTGGTGCCGAAGAGCGCCGTGGAAGCATCCGTGAGCGTACGCACCGCCTCGGAGTGGAACCAATAAGGAATCGACCATGGCCGCAAGCATTACAACATCCTTCACGCTCGGACAGATCGCCACCGCACGAAGTGGCGACAAAGGCAATCACGCCAACATCGGCGTCGTCGCCAAGAGTCTGGCAGCCTACGAATACCTGGAACAGGAACTGACCGAAGAGCGGGTGGCCGAGTACTTCGCCTCGCTGGGGGCGAACAAGGTGGTGCGGTTCGAGTTGCCCAAGATTCAGGCCTTCAACTTCCTGCTTCACAACTGTCTCGGTGGGGGCGCGAGTCGCTCGCTAAGAATCGACACCCAAGGTAAACTGCTGGGGACGGCGATCTCCCAGATGCCACTGCCGGCGCCGGAGGATGTCTCGGCACTCATCGACGCTGTTTAACATCCCTGACCAACTGCCAAGACACGCAGTCGATCATCAATCAGAAGGGGCCTAAAGCCAGGCGCCCAGAACCATTCACCCCAAAACGGAACACAGCACGGTGGCCGAACCCCTCGTCAAAGTCCAAGTTCACGACCACACCGGCACAATTACGCTGAATCGACCGGACAAGCGAAACGCACTTACCAGGCAACTGCTGGCGGAACTGCTCCAGGCTTTCAAAGATCTGCACATGCAGAAGAGTGCTCGAGCGGTCGTCCTGACCGGTGCAGGCACGGCGTTTTGTGCGGGCATGGACCTGGGCGAAATGCTAGCCACGGCGGAGCAGCCCAATTCGTACGAACTCTGGGACCAAGACGCGCGGATCTATCGAGAAGTCATCGAGACGATGATTCGTTTTCCCAAGCCGATCATCGCCGCCGTTGACGGAGCGGCCGTGGCTGGTGGTGCCGGGCTGCTATTGGCCAGCGATATCGTGCTCGCTTCGAATCGCTCCAAGTTCGGTCTACCGGAACCGCGGCGAGGTCTCGTAGCCGGCATCGTTTCCCCGCTGCTGGCGTTTCGCCTCGGCGGCTCACGGGCGGCGTACCTGCTACTCACGACGCGAATCATTGAAGCGGAACAGGCCGTCTCGTACGGGCTGTTCCACGAACTTTGTGACTCGGATCAAATTTGGGCCCGGGCCTGCGAAATTGCTGGTGAGTGTGCTCAAAGTGCTCCGGAAGCGCTCGCCCTGACCAAACGAATGCTCAACGAGACGATCGGTGCCGAGATGGAAACTCAGCTGGCGGCTGGAGCGGCGGTCAGTAGCACGGCTCGTTCGACCGACGCCGCCAAGGAAGGCCTGGCCGCCTTTCTTGAGAAGCGCGATCCGGTTTGGGAGTAGCGGGCTGCCTCACATCAGCAGCGACGGGCACCTTTGACATGATCCTCCGCCCTCTCGTTGCCCCACCTCGCTTCCGCTAAGAAGCGAACGAGGCCAGCTCTTCGCGAGACAGTCGTCCGTCGTGGAGACTCGACGCAATGAGCGCCGCGTTGCAACCAGCATCCGCGAGCCCGCGCAGATCGGCTTTGTCACGCAGCCCCCCTCCAGTTGTGATCTCTATCTCTGGAAACCGGCTTCGCAGGTCGCGACAAAGGGGCAATGTCGGGCAGCCACCGTCGACGCCCACAGCCGCCAGGTCGAGCACTATCAGTCGGCGAATCCCGAGTTCGACCACCTCACTCGCGATTGTCACTGGATCCGCGTCGTGCCAGGCGTCCGTCGCACCAAACGGTCGACCATCCTTGAGATCGAGACTGAAGACAAGCTGTTGCGGCGGTACGATCGCGGCGACCTGTCGAAGCTGCTCGGGATTGGCGATCGATTCCAAGCCCACGATCACTGCATCGACTCCGTCAAATCGCGCGGCAAAGTCTCGCAATTCTTGAGCGCGAACAGCATCCCCAATGCCGGCGTCGATCGATAACCTCGCACCACCGGCCAGCAACCGCTCGTAGAGAGACCAGTCAGGCTCGTCGCCGGCGATGGCGTCGAGGTCGGCCAGGTACAAGTCGCGAATGTCGAGCTGCTCAGCCAGGGCTTGAGCAATGTCGTTGGGCCCCGATCCGGCCACTAACTGACTGACCAATGGCGCGTACGTTTCGCGATGCCCGGCGATTCCGCGAACGACGACACCCTTTGCCACATCAACGGCCGCGAGAATCTTCACAATGCAACCAATCGCTCCCAAGGACCCTTTCGACCAGCCCCGTTCCGCATCGCCCCAAACGCCCCCCTTTTTGCCGCAAAACGGCACTCCTCGGGGTCCCAAAAATCGGCTCAAACGCCCCAAACGCGACCTATATTTGTATTATGTCCGAGTCTGAATCGACAGATACGCCGCCGCAAGAAAAAACAGGCATCCTCACGCGCCTCGTGAAGCTGCTCCTGGTCGCCGTTCTCGTTGCGCCTGCCGCGGCCATTCAGGCCTACCTGTTGACTCCCGAGACAGTCGAAGAAATCGACGAGATCGAGGCCCGCGTCACGTATGTAGCAGGCAAGCAGCAACAGCACGAAGACGAAGTCGAGGTCGATCTAGGCCACTTCGATGTGAGCATCGTTCGGCCTGAAATCAACAAAGTGCTGCGTGTCCGCTTTCAGCTGGCCGCATTGGTGCCTGATCGCTTCGTTGGCCGCTACGAAGATTTCATGAAAGAGCAGCACCATCGATTCCGAGATCGAATCATCATGGAACTGCAGCGGACGGAAACGATTCTGTTGACCGATCCTCGGCTCGTCGAACTACGCTCGAACCTAATTCTCGTGTTGAACGAAATGGCCACCACGCCAACCTTCCGCAACGTGATCTTCAGCAACTACTCGGTACGGCAGCAGTAGACGCCCTTGCTCTCTAGGGCAAAGCAGCCGCGGCCAGCTTCGACTCCCCGGTACGCTACGCCGTCGCGGCACTGGCCGTCCTCAACTACCCGCACCATCTGCTACCATCGACCACCTGACTAGTCAGAAGCTCTTGGTGTGTAGAGTGGTAAGTAGCGGTAGTAGACTTCGAGTGTGAGCACCGCCATCGCCGTGTTGTAGAGCCGACCACCCTCTTCGGCGTGTTCATCCTGGTAGTGCCAACTTCCCGCCTCGTGACCGCGGTCGGCCTGCTCGCGAACGAGCCGATTCCGCATCTGCCGATTCCATCGCTCCCATAGCGGTCCGTCGTAGTGGCTCATCACTTGCGTGGCATAGTAGTTGAAATACATGTTCTTCTTGGAAGGGCCAAGCGAAGAGAGATATTCCACACCTCGTTTCAGGCGGGGATCGTCTTGCTCCCAACCGCTGTACATCCGCAGAAGAAGGCCAACTGCCGTGGTCGTCGGCCGGGGCGAACGGTCGGTGTAACCATATCGAGCCCCATCGTGACTGGAAAGCGAATCGAGGAATTCACCGGCTTTGTAGAGCGAACCGGTATTCACGCCCAAGTTCGACATCTGGCCGCTCTTGAGCGCCATCCACTGCCAACCGGTAACGGTCATGTCACCCGGCTGCCCCGGCTGATATCGCCAACCGCCGGCGGTGTGCTGCGCGTTCGTAATGAATTCCAAAGCCGCCTGGGCATAGCGGCGCAAGCCCTCGTCGCCTGTCATCGCGTACGCTTCGCAAAACGCAATCGCAACGAGCCCCTGCGAATACATACTTCCCTCTTGGAAGTCTCCACCCTGCTTGGAGTAATACATTCGGCGAGTCAGGTAGTACAGTCCGCGATAGATATTGTCCTTGAACTCGCCATCTTTCTGGGTGTGGCCCGCCCCCAAGAAAGACAACAACGCCAGTGCCGTAGCGGCGTTGGTCGATTCAAAACTTCCGGGATTGCGGCATTGCCCGGCACAAACGCCAGCCTGATGATTGAACCACCAGGCGCCGTCTTCGTGTTGATGGGCCGCCAGCCAGCGCAAGCCACGCAGCACGGCTCCTTCACTCTCAGGAGTGCCACCACGTTCGAGAAGAAGCTCGTCCCTATTGTCCGCTCGTCTCCCGTCCCAGCTGCCGCCGCGCGTGCCACGGGGAATGGCAATCATGATCGACTCGGCCGTGGCGGGGGCCATAAATGAGTCCTGAGCGAAGCCTGGCGTCTTGAGCCGGGTCGTGGCCTGTTCGGCCGGTAGGGCTCCTGCCGACAAGACATCGTCGACCGGCCCGGACGCGATCGATTCGATCGGAACGGGAAAGTGGTCGACCGGATCGTTGGCGGCCTCTTCACTGGGAGGTTCCACCCGCGACAAGTCGAGCACAGCCGGTTCGATCACGGCCTCTTCTACCACTTGCCGGATCACAATCGGAGGTGACTCGGGCGCGTCGGCTGGGACGAGCATCAGCCCCAGAACGACAAGCAACGTCGCGTGCGTAGCGAAACTAGTCAGCCAGCCGTACAGATCGCCTATGAATCGAGCCCTCGCGCAGGGCGTCATTTGCGAATCCGCGTCGACGGATTCTTCGTGGGGCACACAGAGAGCTGGCGGAACCGACATGGCGGAGCGCGAAATGGAAGATCGGGATGCCGGTGTGAGCACTTTCTAGACCGCGAGATAGCGCCCTCTATTCCGGCGAATACCCCCAAGTATAGCTCGCCGCGGGCGCTCACTTCTTCGCTACGACTGCCACAACCGGACCCATAGAATTGTCTCCGGTGATCAGAGGCGCCCCACGGCAAATAGACCTTCCACGGGGGCGACGTCTCGTGTCCTCACCTCAAGACGATGACGCCTATTTTCCGGCGTACTTATTCTGGTAGCGATAGTAAACCTGCAAGGTCATCGTCGCTAAGGCCGTGTTATAGAGACGGCCACCGACGTCACCCATTCCCGCTTCGTGGTCAGTGATCGGTCCGCCGTAGTGCCAGCTGCCGATCCGATGCTTACCGCCCTTCTTTTCCTGATCTCGGATCAGCTGCTCACGCATCACGAGATTCCATTTGTTCCAGGCGGGTCCCGCGGGACCATCGTGTTGGAACATGAACATCGTGGCGTAGTAGTTGTAGTACATGTTGGTCGCATGGGGTCCATGTCCACCAATGTACGACAATCCGCCTTTGAAGCCGGGATGATCCTTGGGCCACTCTTCCAGGTAGGTTCGTGAGAGCAAGCCGATCGCCGACAAGGCCGGATTCGCACCGTGCCCTTCATTGATCATATAGCTGTACTGAGCACCGCCAGCCGTTTGAACGCCATCGAGAAACTTCGACGCCGCAGGATAGACGTGCTTCGGCACCGTCAGGTAGGACATCTTGCCACTCTTGAATGCCATCAACTGCCAACCGACCGCTGAAGTGTCGCCTGGATCTTTGGGCATATAACGCCAGCCGCCATCGGCACCCTGAGCGTTGACAATGTAATCAAGTGCGAGCTGGGCGGCCGCTGCCAATTCCTGATCGTTCGATACCCCGAATGCCTCGGCCATCGCACAGGCGGCAATTCCATGGCTATACATGTGCGAATGCGATTCGCCGGTCGCCTCGTACAGTCGACCGTCGGCCTTATTCATGTGCTGCATCAAGTACTTGATGCCGCTGTGAACGGTCTTGCGATACTGGCCCGTTTCATTGTGCGTATGGCCCGCACCGAGAAATGCCAGCAGTGCCAAACCCGTGGCACCCATCTTGGTTGTCTTCGTGCCAGGATTGGGAAAACCGCTACAGCCGTCGCCCGGCGTGTGATTGAAGCTCCAGCTGCCGTCACGATTCTGATGAATCGCCAGCCAACGAAGCCCCGCACCGACTGCTCGTTCACTACCGCCGGTTCCACCTCCACGACGTACACCACGACCTCGCTTGGCACCAATCCGGCTACCAAGCCCGGTGTTACCTGAACCCGCAACTGCCGTGCTCGTCCCGACTTTGACGGGAGCGGCATAGTCGGCCGTTTCCACGACATCAAAGACAGGGGCCGCCGCCTCCGGATCATCGGCTTCGGTCTCCACCGCTTCAGAACTCTCCGGCACCGGCTCGAGAATTTCGTTCGTAATATCGCCAACGACCTGCTCTTCCGGAGGATCGGGGACAATCTCCTCGGCAATCACCGGGTCTTCGGTCGGAGGCAATGAGATGACCGGCTCTTCCTCTTTGGTCACAACCGCGATCGTCGCCACGGCCAAGATGATGAACAGGATGGTGTGAACAACCAGGCTCACCAACATGGCCGGGCTCTGCTTAATCCACTCCTCCAGAACACCCGGCTCGTGGTCGTAGTCGTCCTCTTCTTCTTCGTCGGAATCGGCTTCTTCCGCCTGACGCGCCTTGGCTTTCATCGCCTGCTGATCCGGCGAGGTAGCCTTCTTGGCATCTGCTGACTTGCCGCCACTTGTGGGATTCTGCTTCGCCATGTTCGGTGATTCTCCTGATTCCGCCGCGGTGAACCGCTCTTCTCTTCTTCTTGATCGTTCGCCTTATGTCTGCCGTGCCAATGGCGGCGGCGATCATTCTCAATGTTTGTTATTTCAATTGTACGCTGTCGTCGACAGCGACAACGGACTCATCCGGGTCGTGCGATCATGCGACGTCCTGATGTCTTCACCAGGCCGCCGATCGAAACGCCGAAATTTAGGTAAACTCTTAGGCTACCCTGAGATGCGTCATCGATCAATCGGTTGCTCGCAAGACGTACGTTTTAGCACATTTCGCCCGCCAGGTGTCCACAACGGGCAGATTCCGTCCAGAGTCGATCTACAGTTCCTAGCGGAAATGGTGTCCCCACAGTATTCGGCTCCGCTCGCACCCATTATTCCCGCCTCACGGGGATTTTTCGCTCGCCGATAGACTCATCGTCCAAACGCGTCGGAACCTTCATGGGGGAAGGCTGTAATTCCCTATTTCAGCTCGTGTTATGACAAATCGCACGGCCGCGAGCCGCCTCGTCCTGCTAGGCGTGCGGATCAACTAGCAAGGAAATGCCACCCTAATAGGCTGCGCCGGCAGATCTCTCACCCCGACCGGCGCAGCTGGACGATCGTTCGGCATCGGATCGACGACATCGGCAGATTCGTGGTGCCCGATGCATCTGGCGGAAATTGGCCCTCGGACGCTACAATGTCCCGTTTCGACACAAGCGACCCTCGGTCGGTATACATAAGCGTGCTCTGGAGATTGGGCCATGGCCAAAGGCAAGAAGAAGTCAGAAACGATCTTTCTCGTCTGTGAAGAGACGGGCGATTACAACTACACCCTGCGACGTAAGCCGGGCGGTGAGAAGCTACGATTAAAGAAGTACAATCCGCGCCTTCGTCGCTACACCCTGCACGTCGAGAAGAAGAAGTAAGCGCGGCGCCCCGCCGAACCACTTCTATTCGTCGTGTCTCTACCAGTGGTCGTTTCTCTTCTAGCGGCGTGCCCCAGCTTCACGCGCGGGGTTAGACTCCAGGATGAACCGCGAGGGGAGCCCAAGATGGCGAAACGGTGGTCGATTCTCTCGCACGACAGCGCACGTATCGCCGCATTAATGCGGGACGCTGAGCTACCCGCCATCGTCGCTGAACTGTTAATCGCGCGCGGTATTCACGATCACCGGACGGCTGCCGACTTTCTCGACCCGCGACTCACTTCGGTTCGCGATCCGCTGGAGCTTCCTGGCATGGAAGCAGCCGTTGAACGCGTCAACGCGGCGATCGAGGCTAAGGAACCGATTGTCATCTATGGCGACTACGACGCCGATGGCATGACCGGTACCGCGACTCTCGTTCGCGGACTCAAGCTACTCGGTGCTAACGTCAGCTTCTTCGTCCCCAATCGGCTCGACGAAGGCTACGGTCTCAACAACGACGCCCTGGAACGCCTGGCGGCCAACGGTGCCAAACTCGTAATCTCCGTCGACTGCGGAATCGCCAGTGTCGCTGAGTCGCACAAGGCTCGCGAATTTGGCCTGTCGCTGATCATTACCGATCACCACAAGCTGGCCGAGGAGCTTCCGGTCGCCGACGCCATCGTTCACCCAGGTCTGCCCGACACCAATTATCCTTTCAAGGGTCTTTCCGGCTCCGGCGTCGCCTTCAAACTCGCCTGGGCGTTGTGCCAACGGGTGGCCGGTGCGAAACGAGTCAGCCCGCAAATGCGTGGTTACCTGCTGCAAGCGGCAGGCTTGGCCTCGATCGGCACGGTAGCCGACGTGGTCCCGCTGATCGACGAGAATCGCGCCATTGTGCGGCACGGCCTGCTCAGCTTGCAGGAACGTCCCACCGTCGGCATGCAGCACTTGTTGCGACTGACTGATCTACATCGCAAGCCGGAGTTGGCGAGCGAAGACATCGCATTCAGCCTGGCACCCCGGCTCAACGCTGCCGGTCGCTTAGGGCAAGCGGAACTGGCGGTCGAACTACTGCTCACCGACAACGCCGAACGGGCCAAGGATTTGGCCAAGTTTCTCGACGAACTCAATGGCCAACGCGACAGTCTGCAACGCAGCGTCTACCTGGCAGCCAACAAGCAGATCAAGGAACGTTTCGATGCCGAAAACGATTCGGCGCTGGTTCTCGCCGGCCGCGGCTGGCACGCCGGGGTTATCGGCATCGTGGCGGGCCGCCTCAGCGACAAGTACCACCGCCCAGTGCTGCTGATTTCGCTCGACGAACTCGACGTGAAGCCTGGCACGGCCAGCGCCCGCAGCATCGAAGGCCTCGACCTGCATGCTGCTTTGACGGCCTGTGAGGAGCACCTCATCACGCACGGCGGCCACGCCGCGGCAGCTGGGTTCAAGATCGAACCGAGCAAGATCGACGCCTTCCGCGAAGCCTTCTGTCGGCACGCAGCGGCCCAACTTTCCCAAAAGCAACTCACGGCGGAACTCCACATCGACGGCGAATGCCCGCTGCCGGCATTGACCATGAAGACCGTCAACCAGATCGAGCGCCTCGCTCCTTTCGGCGAAGGCAATCGTCGCCCCCTGCTCTGCACCACGGGCGTGTCACTTCGCGAACCACCCAAGCAGCTTGGCAGCAGTGGACGCCACCTGGCACTCGCCCTAACGCAGGAAGGAGTCGACCTGCGAGGCGTCGCCTTCGGTGGCGGTGAATGGGAACAGGATCTGGCGGCCACCCAGGGCACGATCTCGATCGCCTATCGCCCAGTGATCAATACCTTCCGCGGTCGACGCAATGTCGAGCTACATCTGGTAGACTGGCGCAGTGACGAAGAGAACGAAACGCCCATTGCGACCCACGCTTCGGCGGACGCGATTGGCTAACGGCGTGTGTTAAAGGGCCCGCGCGCCGAGCAACGAACCAATCTCTTCGCAGCCACGGGAGATGCACCAATGCCCCTTGGCAAAGAAACGCCACAGCGCGAACAGATGGTAACCGAGCAGCTTCAAGCTCGTGGCATCGACGACGCACGTGTACTCGCGGCGATGGGACAGATCCCACGCGAGCTATTCGTGCCGGCGAACCTTCAGGACAAGTCCTACGACGACATGGCTCTGCCGATCGACTGTCAGCAGACGATTAGCCAACCGCTGATCGTGGCCATGATGAGTCAGGCCCTGGAGCTAAAAGGTACAGAGCGAGTCCTGGAGGTTGGCACCGGCAGCGGGTACCAGACGGCCATCCTTTCGCAACTTGCGGCCGAAGTGATCTCAATCGAGCGGCACGAAGACCTTTCGCTCACCGCCACCAACCGGCTTGGACAGCTAGGTTGCCAGAACGTGACAACGATTGTCGGCGACGGGACTCGCGGTTGCCCAGAGAAGGCCCCCTTCGACCGCATTATGGTCACCGCCGCCGCTGGCGAAACACCGCCGGCACTGCTCGATCAGCTGGCCGACGACGGTCGTCTGGTGATTCCTCTCGGCAAGCCTCTTGAGGATGGAAAGGCCCAAACATTAACGTTGATCCATAAGAACAAAGGGCGGCTGACCCGCACGATACTAACCGGCTGCCGCTTTGTACCGCTCGTGGCAGACGACTAACCGCTGCTAGCCCCACCCGCTGGCCACAATCACACCGATGCCGCCGCTTGAATTACGAGGCTCTGTGCGGAACAATGCGGACTGGAACTCTATCGCCAGCTGGCCGTAAATGAGGCCGCTGGCTTTTGATAATCGATCCATCGCTGACACAGAGTAATACAAAGGAACGAATCATGAAGGTGGCCACTATCCAAACCAACAAGGGAACCATTCGCCTCGAACTTTACGCGGACAAGGTGCCCAATACCGTTGCCAACTTTGAGAAGCTGGCTGGCGAAGAGTTTTACAACGGCCTGAATTTCCACCGCGTCATCGACGACTTCATGGTTCAAACCGGCTGCCCCCACGGCACCGGAACTGGCGATGCCGGCTACAAGTTCGATGACGAATTCGACCCCAGCCTGCGACACGATGGCCCCGGCGTCCTCTCCATGGCCAACGCCGGCCCGAATACCAACGGCTCGCAGTTCTTCATCACCCACGTTGAGACCCCGTGGCTCGACGGCAAGCACTCGGTGTTCGGCCGTGTGATCGAAGGCCAGGACGTGGTGAACTCCATTGTCCAGGGCGACACGATGGAATCGGTAACCGTTGCTGACGAGTAATTCTCAGCGGCGGGCAAGTCTGGCGAGTCAGGTATTCATAGCGATAACATCGCTAACACGCTGATCTTGCGCTCGCAGGGCGGCCAGCTCGACGTTGTCACATCGACGACACGTGCCTAGAATGCGTTGCGGAATTGATAACGCCCCGCGACACCTTCAGAGAGCTTGCTGCGCCAATGCCAGATTCGCCCGAAATGCGACCTTCACACCAGTCCGCTGCCGGTGCTCCATTCGCCGAGCTGCTGTTGCGATTGGCAGCCGTGCACGACACGGCGGTGGCCTTGCTGGATGCGGCCTTGCCGCTACTCGGTGAGTCGCTTTCGGCGACACATATGACGCTTGCCGCGGCCGATCGAGGGTCCTGGTCTCGCGTCTCGGCCACCAGTTCCGATGCCAGTAGTGCGGATGCCCCACTGCCGACAGATCTGCTCGCAGACGTGCTCGACTCGCACCAACCTCAGGCGGACGGAGCCTGGCAAGCTGCCCCGCTTTCCGGCACCACGAACGCAGCCGCCCAAGAAGTCCTGGCTATTCAAGACGGCAAAGCTTCGCTGGCCGAAGTGGCCGCCGCTGCCGATGCCCTGGGCACGGCCCTAACTGCCACGCGTAACCGCGAATCCGATCGTCGCCGGCTGCGTCGCTTGGAAACGATCATCGCCATTACGGCCGAGTGGAACCAGACCCGCGAGATGGAGCCGCTACTGATGCAGATGGCCGAAGCGGCAACCTCGCTGCTGGGGGCCGATCGGGCCAGCATCTTCCTGTGGGACAAACCGACCAAGTCGCTCGTCGGGCGACCTGCCTTGGGTGTTGAAGGGGGCGAGCTCCGCATCAGCGACGATGTCGGTGTGGTCGGCGAGGTCGTGCAGACGGGCGAGCCCCGCCGCGTCGATCTCAGCCACGATTCCGACGCCATCGATCGCAAAGTCGACAAGCAGCTCGGCTACCAGACCAACAGTCTGGTCTGCGTTCCGCTTCGTGGAGCCGATGGCGAGATGCTCGGCGCGTTCGAGGTCATCAACAAGCTCGAAGGCCGCTTCACGCTCGACGACCAACAAGCGCTCACCGAACTCGCAGCCCACGCGGCAACCGCGCTGGCCAACACGCAGGAGCTCGAAAACCTCGCCAGTCGCCATCAGGTGATCGTTGATCAAGCGGCCGACGAGGTCACCATGATTGGCGAATCGCCCGCCATCGAAGCACTTCGTTCGACCATCGCCCGCATCGCCGACACCGATCTGGCCGTGCTCATCTTGGGCGAAAACGGCACCGGTAAGGAAATCGCCGCCCGCATGATCCATTACCAAAGCCGGCGTCGGGCGGAACCGTTGGTCGCGGTCAATTGCGCCGCCATTCCTGACACGCTGCTCGAAAGCGAACTGTTCGGCCACGAAAAGGGTGCCTTCACCGATGCCCACGACACGCGGGCGGGCAAGTTCGAGTCGGCCGCCAGCGGAACGCTGTTCCTCGACGAGATCGGCGACATGAGTCTCGGCGGGCAGTCGAAGTTGCTCCGCGTGCTGGAGGACAAGATCGTCGTTCGCGTAGGCGGATCGACACCGATTCACACCGACACCCGCGTCATCGCCGCCACGAACCAAGGCCTGGCGAAGATGGTCGAGGAGAAGTCGTTTCGCCAGGACCTCTATTTCCGGCTCAACGTTGTCACGCTCGAACTGCCACCGCTTCGCGATCGTGGCAACGACATCGTGCTGCTGGCCGAGCACTTTCTCGGTGACTTCGTTCGCACCGCCGGTCGCAAGCGTCCCAAGTTCAGCGCCGCGGCTCGCAAAGCCCTGCTAGCCCACAGCTGGCCCGGCAACATTCGCGAGCTGCGAAACATGATGGAGCGGCTGGCCTACCTGACCAGTGGCGATCGCATTGAAGAGGAAGACGTCAAACTGAACATGCTCACGGGCAGTTCCGGCGGATCGCAGGTGCCGGACAATCTGGCCCTGACCGATGCGACAACGCGATTCCAACAGGACTACATCCGTCGGGCCATCGACCGCAGCCAGGGGAATATGAGCGCGGCCGCCGAACGCCTGGGCCTGCATCGCTCGAATCTATACCGCAAGATGCGTCAGCTTGGCATGCAACAAGACGAGACGTCGTAGTTGGCATGATCGACTCCGATGCCCCAAACGCCGGCAAGAGAGAACCCCTTGGCAATATCGGGGATACGCGATACATTACCTCTTCCTGCGACGCCGTCAGGCGAAGCCGCCCCCTTAGCTCAACTGGCAGAGCAACTGACTCTTAATCAGTAGGTTCTAGGTTCGAGTCCTAGAGGGGGCATTTTTTATGCGCGGTCGGGAAAACGTGCCGCCTCTTCGTAGCCCAATTGCTGCCGATCTCTCAAAGAACCCGCCGACTTTTTTTGCCATACGCAGAAAAACGGGGTAAGGGTCAAAAAACTCCAACGTGTTGTCACGCTGGCCCTTACGCGATTTAGCGTTTTCGCTCATTCTGGCCGCAAGATGTTGTCGCGGTTGTCCTTAGAGTAAATTCGCCCGATTTGCGCATGACGCCAAAAAAGTCGGCCGTGTTCCACAGCAGGCCAAAGGCCTGCCACAACATAGCCCAGGGCAAGGCGAGCGCACGCAAGCCGCCGCCCTGGGCTGATATGGCGTTGGCCCTCCGGGCCGTGCCTTCCAATTTCAGCACCACGGCTAACACGGGCAAAGCCAGTGGCACCCTCAAGTCTCAGGCCTGAGGTCTCAAGTCTATCTAACCAAGTTGTCAAAGAACGGAATATTGTTGAATCGCAGGGTGCGTTTCGGCACGCACCAAAATGTCCATCGTCACTCTAAATCCAACCCGAAGCGTCAGCGAGGGACCATGCCGTTTGGTCGTGTCCCTCGCTCACGCTTCGGGTTAATTATTGCCCGGCACTGGCGAAGCCAGTGGCACCCTTTGAACGCACAAAAAACACCCTATCACACCTACCGGGTTCAAAACAAACAAAAAGGCGGTCCGCCGCACCTTCTGGTTCTGCCAGCATGCGGAACAGAAGGCGAACATGTTTCGAACAAACATCGAACATTTCCGCAGAGCTAACAAACAGGCACAACATACGACCACCAGAAACTGCGAATCGGATTAGTGCCTTGGAGATGACTCTTCTCCTCCATCCTTCTATCCTGTCTACGTCATTACCACACTCGTAATCTTACTCACGCCCATGACACCACAAACCCATACCCGTGTGTATCGCGCGCTGGACATCGCCGTCACGATCCTCAGTTTTCTGGTGCTCGTCGGTATCGGCCTGGCACTGGCCGGCGTGAACGTATTCGCTCGGCGCGGATGGTTCGACCTCGTGCACAGCCTGATCGAGAAGTACAGTTTTATCGGCGTCGCCGTTGGTCTGATTGTGGCGATGGCCGTTCTGCGTTTCCTAATGTTATTCATCTGGGGCCGCATCCGGCCGGCGTGCGAGCGGTGCTCCTCTTCCATGCGGGTGGTCGACAAGAAACCGATCACCTACGAATGCAGCGGCTGCACCAACCGCATCCGCACCAAGGCGAGCCTGGCTAGCCCCGGCGGTTCTGGTGACATCGGCAGTTCGATTGATTGCGGGATGGACTAGAGGGCACATGCGGGCACTATCCCGCACCCGCAACTTCCTGACTTTCTTTGACAGGATCACAGGATCGACGAGATGAAACATCCTGCTTTCCTGTCATTCCTTCCTAGTCCTGTCCAATATCATGAGGCGTTGCTTCTAGAATTCATCACTTTGGTCCGCATTCGTCATAGATCGTAGTGCACCACCTTTTTTCTATGGTGCGTGCCAGCACGCACCCTACAATGTCCACCATGCCGATCACACTTGCCTCCATCCCCAGCGCACTCGAAACCCGCGAGGGATTGCCGCGCCCCGACTGGGAAATCATCGCCGCTTGGGTTGAAGCCCATGTGGCGGAAGCGGAATACGAGAGCACCTGGTCGAACTTGGCCCGCGACTGGTGCGACACGCTCGCCGCTGCGCTACCTTCTGGCTATGCGCGAAGCGAGTCGGACAACTTCCTGATGCTCGCCAACGGGGACGGGAAATTCGCCGAACGCCAGCTCGCTTGGTGCGAACACGCAAGAAGAAAAATCCTCGACACGCTCCCCGGCGTCGCTCGCGACGAGGGCTACAACGATGGCGGCTACGGCAAGCATGTCGTCTTCTGTTTCTACACAGAAGAATATTACACCTACATCGCCGACAGCTCCCCGGAAGAGGGCGAGTTTGGAGGGTCAAGCGGAACCTTTATTGACCGCGGATACGGTCATTTCGTGCTCCAACGCATCGACGGTGCCGCAACCGATCGGGTTATTGCCCACGAGCTGAATCACGCGCTTGTGCGGCATTTGTCACTGCCGATCTGGCTCGACGAAGGCCTCACACAGGTCATGGAAGACATGATCGTGGAAACCTCTTACTTTCAAGTCGATGCGGAAATTGTGCGCCGCCACCGCCGCTACTGGAATGCAAAGTCGATCGACACGTTCTGGTCGGGCGAGTCCTTCTTCTCCGCGGATGAAGGCCAGGAGCTGAGCTATCACCTGGCTCAGGTGCTGTTTCGCAATTTAATGGCGGACTACCCGCGAAAGATCCTGGATTTCCTCGCCGCGGCTGATTATTCCGACGCCGGCAACGCGGCTCTGCTCAAGGTCTGCGGCGTGGCGCTGGAATCTCGCGTGGCCCAGTTCTTGGGAGCTGGCGACTGGAGCCCCGGGGCGAGATATGGTGAAGATCGTGCAAAAGATCCTGTCGATCCCAGCAGTCCGCGCGAGCAGGGGCGAACGCAATCAAAACACCCGAAGTTTCCATAGGGCACGGTACGTGCGGGAACACGGGGTACCTTCTTGGGTGCCAATGCGGAACACCGGGGTCTGGTCTCGTCGTTCTCAGCTGGCGGACCACTTGCCGGTCGCGCGAATAGAACGATCGATACCTGACCCCATTTTGCTTCGCGAACGGGACCAGGCGGCGAATCCGTATAGGGGGTCAGGTCTGTTGTTTCTGGCAAGGCGAGACGCAAGTGGTTGGCGTCAATAGAAACCACCAGACCAGACCCCGACGATTCTCCGTTCAACATTTGTTCTACGAATGTTCGTTCCTCTTGACGGGCGATACGACTGCGGCGAGCCGCCTTTTTGTTTGTTTTGAACCCGGTAGGTGTGGTAGGGTTGGTTCAAAGTCGCGAGGCGAGTGATCGTCCGAGCGTGGTCACGGATATTACTAACCCGACGCGTCAGCGAGGGACCACGCCGCTTGGTTGTGTCCCTCGCTGACGCGTCGGGTTGGATGTAGGTCGTGAATCCACCGATTGACCGAAGGTCTCCCGGCGGCTACCGCCCTGCGGTCGACTGTCCACTCAAAACAACGGGGGCACTCAAGGCAGTGGTGCACGTTAAGCAACGAATCATCACCCGTCCCAATCGTCCTGAGCAACGTGACGAACGGTGAGGATCACGACCGTGTTGTCGCGAAGGGTAAACAGCACACGATGGGTAGGCCGCGCGGCCAGACCAAAATGAAGCTCCCGAATCTCGTAGGGGTGTTTCCTATTTTCCCTGGCAAGTGGACAGCGACCTGACTCAGTGCGCAGCGTCTGGATCGCAGCGAAAATTCCGTCCCACCAGCGCGTGGCCTGCTCGAGAGAACGATTTTCGGCCCACCAGCGCGTCGATTTGCGGAGGTCGGCCTCCGCACGAGGCATGACAAAAATTTCAAAGCTCATTGCGTCGACGGCATGTCGAAGTCACGGCGCATCGCCTCGTCGACTTCCGTCAGCGGCCGCCCCTCGCCGTTCTCCATCTGCCGAATGCCCTCGGCCACCGCTTCGTTGTCTTCAAGCTGCTGCAATGCCTGCACGGCTCGGCGATGCGTTGCCTCGTCCATGATGAAGTAGACCTCGTTGGTCTCCTCATCTTCCAGACGAACCTCCAGCGGGTTCTCCGCGATCGCTTTGCGAATTTCTGCTGGAAGCTTTGCGTTCATACCGTTATTCTACCACGGTTGCCTGGCAGGGGCCAAGCGAGATGTTCATTCCGAGTTTCGGTAGGGCACGCCGTGCGTGCAGGAACACGAGTTGCTGGCTGGTAAACGATCCTGCAATGCTATTACTAGCCCGAGTTCCGTTACTAGCCCGAGTTCCTTCTTCCTATCTCCAATACGCATCGGGGATACGGAACTCCTTCGACCGCAGCAGCCTGACACGTAGGAACCGAATTCTTCACGGCCACATGACACTGCTCAATGACGAAGCGCTCGAACGCTCATCCATCGTCGCGAACATGCGAATGAACCGCGAGCGGGGGGCCGTGGGCGTGAACAGCTACGCCAAGGACATCGGGCTCGACCCGATCGCCTTTCTAATGGATCGGCTGCAACAAACCGGCGCCGCGTCTTGGCTCGATCTTTGTTGCGGACGAGGTCGTGCGCTGTTCCATGCCGCCGAGTACTTGCACTCGCGAGATCTTCGCGACAAGGTGCGACTCGTGGGCGTTGATCTGGTCGACATGTTTGACAACGCACCACCCGGGATAACACCTCCGATCCTCGAAGCCCGTTCCCTGCATTGCTGGGAGGCGAGCGGTCCCTTCGATCTGATCACTTGCGTGCACGGTCTTCATTACATCGGCGACAAGCTCTTGCTGATCGAGCGGGCCGTTAGCTGGCTCTCGCCTGAGGGAACGTTGCTGGCCAATCTCGACCTGATGAACCTGCGTGCCTCGGACGGATCACCCTTGGGGCGACAAATTGCGAAGCGATTTCGCGAAGCAGGCATGATCTTCGATGGACGCCGGCACCTGCTCTCTTGCGTCGGCGGCAAATCGATATCGCTCGGCTATCGCTATCTTGGCGCCGATGACACCGCGGGTGCCAACTACAGTGGCCAAGAGGCGGTCGACTCGTACTACGAAGTAATTCGTTGACGATTCGTTCCGCAGAGCACCCTGCCCCAAGAAGAAATCATTGGGATACAGTGAAACCGTCTCGCTACTCGTATTCTTCGCACGCCGAGGCGAGATCTTCGCGCAACTGCGCCGACGGAACATCGATGTAGTTGCCTTCGGGTGTCGAGAAGACGGCTATCAGAACTCCGTCTCGTTCAGTATTTGGCAGCAACTCTGCGAGTAAATCGCTCGTCGATATCAAACGAGCCTCGTACCCGGACCACTCGCCAGAGGCGCAGGCATCGGCATACGCCTTGGCTGGCCAAAGCGGCAGAAGTCGATTGCCGTCGTCATCCACGGCCATCAGCCAGCCATCTTCGTACAATCCCCACGCCTCCTCCCAGTCGGCGACGGTGTTGATAAAGTGCTCGTAACGGTCGGGCGCGGGCAAGGCAACGACTTGTTCGAATTCCTTGGGATGAACTTCCTTCATAATGCGACTCGAACGATTGGGGGATGCTTTGCCTTGGACAGCAACGAATTGACAAACAATGATTCGCGTCAACGAATATATCCTCTGCCAACGATCGCTCCAAGTTCTCCACCGCCCCCCTTCTTACAAACACCTGACAACTTCTTACAGAGTGTCGGTCGGCTTTCGGCTGCTGGGGCAACCGGGCCAATCGGTTAAACTAGGACCGATGCGGCCCGCGGCGGACCTCTAGCGAAACCAGGCCTTCCTGTTATTATCCATTCCGAAGCTGTCTTCACCGATCGACCTTCGTCGGCAGAATCTTCGGAACGGAACATGGCCACGCCCTCACGACAGGACACAACTGAGCCGCCAGTCATCATCGGGTTGGGCGAAGCGCTGTTCGATGTCTTCCCCGACCGGCAGGTGCTTGGCGGGGCACCGTTGAACGTGGCGGTACACGCTCACCAGATTGCGTCACCCCTTGGTGGTCGGGGCGTCGTGGTCAGTCGCATCGGCGATGATGAACTGGGGCGCGCCGTGCAGGCCGATCTCGCCAGCCGCGACATGACCAGTGAGCATGTGCAGGTCGATTTGAACCGACCGACGGGGCGAGTGAACGTTACACTCACTGCCGGTGAGCCGGCATACGACATCGAACGTGGGGTCGCCTGGGATGCCATGGAGCTGCCGGCCGCCACAAGGCAACTGGCCGCCGAGTGCAGCGCCGTCTGCTTTGGCACCCTCGCTCAGCGGAGGGAGGCGAGTCGCCAGGCGATTTACGGCTTTCTCGAAAATGCTCCAAGCGCAATCCGCATGTTCGACGTCAATCTTCGCCAAGACTATTTCAGTCGCGAGATAATCGAGGCGAGTTGCTCCCGAGCCAATGCGGTGAAGCTGAACGAAGAAGAACTGCCGGTCGTCGCCCGGCTGTTGAAGCTCGGCGAAGTAAGCGACGAACCGGACGCGCTCGCCCAGGAGTTGCGGCGGCGGTTCCAACTAAAGTTTGTTGCCCTCACCCGCGGCCCACGCGGAACGGTACTGTTCACGGCCGACGAACGGATCGAAGGCGAGCCGGTCCGTTTTCGCAAACACGACGATGCCGACAGCGTGGGGGCCGGCGATGCCTGTAGTGCGGGGTTGCTGCTGGGCGAAGTGCTCTGTTGGCCGCGCGAGCGAACCGTACAGTTGGCTAACACCCTAGGGGCGTTTGTCGCTTCGGTCCCCGGGGCAACACCCCAGCTGTCGGAAGAATGTTTGCGCTTGGTGGGGGCAGAGAATTCTCGCTCCAGTACGGACAACCTTGCGGTAACCGCTGAACCAGAAAATGTTGCCGGCAGTAACGAATCGGATTGGTCGCCACCGCAGTTCAACCTATGGGCAATCATCGTGATCACCGCGATCGCGGCAGCCTTGTTTGCCGTTGCAAGACGCGCGGGCCCAGACGGCACGTATTTGGTCTTGGCACTGTTCCTCGGCATCTGGTTGTTCCGGTCAACGATCCGGCTGGTCAGAGGGAACAACATTGCCAAGCGGTTCACGATTTCCGATGCCTGGCTGCTCCTGGCATTGCGACTCAATCACGACGAAGGTCCGTCGAGCCTGATCGAACTGATACGTAGCGCGGACAAGATTCGTCGTGCCATCCCTAATCGAAAACAGCTTGATGGCAGTCTCAATCGGTTACTGCACGCCGAACTGATCCACAAGACAGACGACGGAAGCTACGACGTCACGCAAAAAGCTCTCGAGGCGTTACCTGCCGCCTCAGACAACCGTCCGCTGCTACAGAAATTGGACGATGTCGAACAATTTGTCGCCAGCTTGCCAACACCCCATTTCGTGCCGCGTCAGGTTCATATCGATGACCGGACAGCCCGCGAAGCGTTTGAAATGTATGGCAGCACCGCTCGGCCATGGTAGGATACTAGCAATGTGGCCTCGCAATGCGGGGCACTTTCATGACGAGCAAGTAGGATCAAACGGGGCTGACCATGCATGACCACTGACGGGCGCCAACAGACCGACGACCATCGCGTCTTCTTTGCCTATGCGCCGCTTGGTCTAATTCCAATCGTCATTGGCGGGATCATGCTGGCGTACGTTTACGCATTTGCCTCGATGGTCGATCCTGAACTGGAAGGCTGGTCCCGCGCGTCGCGGATTCTCGAAAAGATGCTACCGGGCGCGTTCCCCGCAGTGGCGGCCGTCGTGGGTGGATTGGTATTCCTGGTGCATTCTGTCCTGTACGCCGCCGCCGGGTCACCAAGGCTGAGACCTTCTGCGCGGATGTACGCGGTCCTGGCCGTCGGGGTATCGATCGCCTGCGTGATGGTTCCATATTTTCTTGGTTAGAATTTGAACTGGGACAGACGGGAAAATAAGAACCTCGGGAATAGTTGTCCGACACTTGGACGAATATGCTCTGCCGCTTTTAAAGAAACGTTCCAACAGGGGCATACACGCATGCACCAGGCTTACCGTCTCTTTCGTCGCCGCCCTATCCGTCACCATGCGCTGACCCGGTGCGCGATCCGACTTGCCGTCGCAACGGTGTTCTTCGTTGGTGCTGCGAAACACGCTGCTGCCCAGGCGGGCGGTGTCCTGATCCCCTACTGGCCGGTTCCTGCCTGGGAGAAGTGTTTCATCAACTCCAAGACAATCGTGGTCGGCACGGCGAGTAACGTCCAGTCGGAATCAATCGAGCACCAGGGTCAGAAGTACGACAAGGTTACTTACGACCTCGAAATTCAGCGGACGCTATTCGGCAAAGCGAGTAGCCAGACGCTTTCTATTCGCGACTATCACAACAGGCGGTTTGGAAAACCGAAGGAGGGTGAGACATACATCGTCTACTTGCGTCGCCATCCGCCGCGGCCAAATAGCAGCGAAGGTCCGCCTGATGGCAACGTCTATTACGCGTCGCCCCTCAAGAATTCGTATTGGAAGCACCCCGAAGCAATTCTCCGCGCCGGCAAGATCTGGATGACCGAGGACGTTCAGCAACAAGTCGCAGCAATCAAGAGTGGCTGTTTCTCAGCCAATCCGAGCTTTCGCGCCTGGTGCATTCGCCAGATGACCGGGACTCGCATCGGCCACGAAGAAGACCCGCGAACCTTTCCCATTCATGACCATATCGATCGCGGCGAAGCCCGGCGGATTCTGCTGCAAAGCTTGCACCACGATGCCGAGGACTACTGGCTCGTGCTCGATGGCTTCTCACGTCTGCACGAAGACGGAGACTACGACGAGCGAGAGGCCTGTTATCGTCTGGTGCTGGGTTTGCTCGATCGGTACGACTCGGAGCCGCGCGATGTTGATCACCAGAAACTGCAGAACATCACCCGGCTCCTCGTTCGACATTTTCCTGAGCGCGGTGTGACAACGGCCGAGCGGCTCGCCAAACTCGCTCACAATACGGAGTTGGACGAAGGCACTCGTATCCAGGCGATCGCCCGCTTCGACAACCTTTATCTTGTTGGTGACGACGCGACCAAGGAAGCGGTGCTCGATCTGCTCGAGTCGTTTCTATTTGCCAGTCCAGAGAACAAGCGAGAGCCGATGCCTCGCATCGCGGCTCAGGTCTTCTCAAGACTCGTCGAAGCAATCGCCAAGAAGCAGATCCGCCACAAGAAGAAACAGTTGCCGCCACGATTGGCCAAGATCATCGCCCGCGCCGATGACGCTCACGGCGAAGTGGCCAAGTGGATCCGAAGTACCGGCGAACAAGCGGAGAAGATTCTGCAGGGTCGCGCCGATCAATAGAAGCCGATCAATAGAAGTGGTTCAGCGCGATTAGCAAACACGAATCGAGTTGCTTCTTATTGCGAGGTCGGCTTGGGGAACCGACGCGGTTGGCGAAGAGGGAATTCTCACCAGCCCGCCACAGGGACACTTTGCTTGCTTGCCCGCCAAGGCGTCTTTCACCTTGAACTGACGCCCACATTCCTGACAGCTCGTTTGAATGGTCATGGCCGCATTATAGCCAGGGCGACCATCTGTTTACTCACAATTTTTTCTCACGATTTTCGCAGGGTGGCCGCTTCCGTGGTCGAAATCGCTTGGCAACGATTTTAGGTGTCACCGTGGCCGGGTAAGGCTACAATGTGGTTCTCGCCGCATTAACGAGTTGGACCAGGCTTAGCCTAATTGCTCGTGAGAACCGACATGAACAAAAACGAGAATAGCGACGGTGCCGGAAAGCGTTTCCAAGATCAGGCTCAAGAAGGGCAGACGGGATTCTGGCGCGAGTTCTTCATTTTCTTGCTCTACAACAAGAAGTGGTGGCTAACTCCCATTCTCATCGTGTTGGCATTGGTCGGTCTGTTGGTGATTGCTGGCGGCACCGCACTGGCTCCCTTTATCTATCCCTTTTTCTAGTGCTTTTCTCCGTATCATGCGGGATGGCCTGAATGGTAACCCAGTCGTTGCGAGTCACTTCTAGAGGTCGATTTCCCTGCAAAATCGCCAAATCCTACAATCTCTCGCTGGCGAGGTTGATCTGGAGTGTCCGAAACATTCTAATGGCAGGTGGAAACAGAAAGATGGCGTTGAATCGGTAATCCACCTAGCCAGGTGCGGTGCTTATCTTCCGAAGTTCGACGTTATTGAAACCTGGTTAGGATTGAGACCCTGACCACAGGACTGCCAACGGTGGCCGGCGACAAACGTTACCGGACATCTGGTTGATCGTGAGAGAGACACGCTCCGTTCGAGAGCGATTCTTGAAACCGGTTGACCGCAAAGTTCAGTAGGCTGTCCGATAACGTTCCGGAGGGGCGAGTACCGTTCGGGTCGGTTCGCGACGGGGGCGTCGCTACGAATAACAATCGGATTAGAGCCATGTCTTTCTCGGGTGTTTCCTCGACCCAACGGAATCGTCGTGCATTCACGTTGGTCGAGCTCTTGGTGGTGATCGCAATCGTGATCATCTTGCTGGCCCTGCTAATTCCCTCGATCAATAACTCGATTGCCTCGGGTCGCCAGACACAATGTGCCAGTCGGCTTCGCCAACTCGGCCAGGCCTTCCTCATAGCAGGCGAAAACGGTCAGAACATCAACTCATCCAACTGGACGACGTTGGCTGAGAACTTGATCGAAGGAAAACCAGAGCTGCTTTTCTGCCCAGAGGATATCGAGGAGAGCCTTGCCTCTTCGTTCGCGATGAACTCCCGTGCCCATCGCTTTGTTGACGAAGATGGCGGCCGCATCGTGCTTCTCGACTACCACACAACCGAAGCGACGCTGGTCGTCAACACGGTTTCCGAGCAAGACAACTGGGAAGAAGACGGTGGCCTCTACGCGGCCCGTCATCTTGGCAACATGAACGTGCTGCTGCACAACGGCAGTGTGAAGGCTTATGCCTTCGAAGACATCGATCCGCGGGTCTGTGAGCTCTGGTTACGTTACTGGCGTGGAGACCGGGACACGCAGTACAACCTCGACGCCTGCGGTGAGCCGGTGGAGGAAACAGGAGGGGCCGCCTCATCGGGCGTGGATCCGATCAAGCGACGGGAAAAGAACTATCCGCCCGTCGACCCGTATCTTTGCGGTCGCAATGATCCGATCACGATGGACGATGACGATGAGGGATTCACCAAAGAAAACGTTCCCTTCCTAGATTTCTTTGGATGGGATTGGGCTAAGTGGACGTATCACACACGTAACCGCGCCATCGCGAGCAAGAACCGCTCGTTTGGCCACGGAGAAGATTGCTACGAAGCACCTGGTCAACAGACAGAACAGACTTTCGCCAGATACGAGTTTTCGGTGGAACCGGGGTACTATCGACTCTGGGGACATTGGCTCGCAGGCAGCGGCCGCTCAACGAATACACCGTACCGCGTCTTCGATGGGGACAATCCTGAGCCGATCTATGTGGAACGAGTCGATCAATCGGCCGAGTCGAACGGCGAACGGATCATTTACAACAACGCCTACGAGGATTGGCACGTGTTCAACGGCGGCGAACCGCTGCTCATCGAGTCGGATACTCTACGAGTCGAAATTGGTGCCGACACACACGCCAATGGGATCGGGGCTTTCGCCGGATTTCAAAGCAAGGTCGTGGCCGACGCCGTCCGCATTGACTGCGTTCGAGGAGACTATCACGCAGATCGCTGTGTCGATGAAGAAGTCGAACCGATCGACGACGGAGGCGACGGATACACGGCCGATCCTCCCTCCGCTTGGAGCAACGTGACGAATTCCGGCTCGTATGGAGGCGGGCATGCTGCCACCCCCAGCGGATCGGGCAACAAGACGGTCAGGTATGATTTCCCGTCCGTCACGCCTGGGCAGTATCGCGTATGGACGCTCTTCGTCCCCAATCCAAGCAATGCTACCGACGTTCCGTATTCGGTTTATGATGGCACGAAACTATTGCGCACGACCTACGTCAACCAATCGAGGGTGTTCAAAGGATACGACCTCGATGGAGACGGCAAACAGTGGTACAACGTCGGCGAATTCGAGATCCGCGGAGACAAGTTGTCCGTGACAATCTCGGACGGCGCTAGTGGCGGAACCGTCACGGCCGATGCGGTGAGGGCGGAATGCTCGTTCAAGGAGTACGGTGATTCCTCCAAGGACTGTGACAACTACCATACGATCTATGGTCGCGAGTGCCGCCGGCATTATGCTGAGGACTACGGCGCAACCTCAGATACGGAAGATGCACTCGAAGCTGCCTTGAACTGGATTTCAAGACACCAATTCGAGGATGGCGGCTGGAATTGGGATCACCGAGAGGCGACTTGCCCGTACCTCAAGGAGCCTGAGCCATGCAATAGTGAGTGCCGAAACGAAGGCGGGGATTGGTATGCGAGATACTCGGCCACCGGCATGGCGCTGCTACCTTTCTTCGGCGCGGGCATGGGCCCGGACCATGAAGAGTACGGCGAAATGATTACCAAGGGCATTGAATGGATGCTCTACAAGGGCCCCGCTAAACCGCTCTCCACCGGTCGACTCTTTATGCCGGGGTTTGGTGGACATGGGGCCCAGGGCTACGAGCAAGCCCTTGCAACATGGGCTCTCTGCGAAGCGGTCGGAACATTTCGACAGACCGGATTCGGTACCCTTAACGAAGTTGACGTCGCCAAAGCCGCCAATCAAGGGGTTGGTACGATCATGCAATGTCATTTCGTGAAAATTCCAGGTAGCCGTCGATACGGTGCGATTCACTATGAATGCTCACCGAATCCTATCTTTGCTGATGTTTCGGTCTGTGCCTGGCATCTGAACGCATTGAAGTCCGGGGCAGCCTTGGGTTTCAACGATTCGCTTCCCGGCGGGAGCCGGCACGCCGCGACGCGGAAATTCCTGGACGTTATGGGAGAGTTAACCGAAGGCCGAGAAGGCGGGTCGACGGTCATTCCGGATCCTGCCTACGGAGACTACGGGACGACGTATACCTACTGCATTGTGCGTGGCGACTACCACCCGGCACGAGGATCCAACATTCTGGGCCGATACTGCCGAGCTCTCAACGGAGCTCCACCCCAGGCAGCGGGCATGCGAGAATCCTCTCGGCTGACGCTGCAGCAGGGATTCACTCTCGGCTCTTACCACGATTTGGCGGCTGCCCACTTCATGCGTTACGTGGGTGGGTCGAATTGGGATATCTGGTCGGAAAAAATGAACGAGAAACTGCTGGCCACGCAGGAGCTCCCGGATTCTGGCCACAAACGAGGCAGCTGGGGGACCGGCGGAAAAGTGGCTGGCCCTTGCGGAAGACTCTTTGACACCGCCGCTCATTCCCTATGTCTTGAGGTTTACTATCGAACGGTTGAGGGTCTTTAATCGCGGACCGATGTTCGCCTGGCATTTTGCCTGGCGGACGGGAGATGCGAGACGCTTGGTCCCAGTCGCGGTACGTTGGAGATTGAACGGAGAGGAAAGTCTCGTTGCGATTACTTCTTTTGCGCCGTGCGAGCCAACGTGCCAGCGGAACACAGCCGCCCGTTGCGGCGTCTTCGATTTTTGGGATCCTTGTCGCCCTCTCCGTTCTCTGTAGCGCTTGCTCTGAATCGCCTCCGGCCAGTATGCCAGGTGTACCGACCTTCGACTCCTCGGAACAGTCGCTCGCCGAAAAGATCGAGGAAGAGTTCCCCAATGTCGAAATCACGGCAAACGCCAGTCAAACTTTTGAAACCACGATCGCGTCGGAAGAAAACATAGCGTCGGAAGAAAACGCTGCCGAAAAGACCGACTACCAGGCCCAAGTCTTCATAGGCGATACGGAGTTCGGTGAAGACTTGGCGGACCAACTGAGCGAACTGAACGAACTTCGCCCCGTCGAACAGGTTACCATCTATTCCCGCAATTGTTTGGGACGGGACTTGGAGTTTCTGCGAGATCTGCAGAACATCGTCACGCTGGCAATCCAGGCCCCGCAAGTCGAAGACGACGGTCTAGAGAATCTCTCCGGGCTGACGCAAATCCGTTTGCTTGATCTATCCGGCTGCAACATTCGCGGCCCCGGCATCGAGCATCTGCGAAACATGTCGGAGCTTCGATTTCTAATCTTGTCACGCACGCCGCTGAAAGGCCCTCACCTTCAGGCTCTTGAGAACTGCGATCAACTAGTTAGCCTAAACCTTGCCCAGACAAAAATTCAAAACAAAGATCTGCGGCCACTCGCCGAGCTGGCGTCGCTTCAGGACCTCGTTTTGACGGGAACCAAGGTGACGGACAAAGGGCTGGACTTTATCGCGGGGATCGAGAGCCTTCGCTCCGTCAATCTGATGGACACGAAGGTTACCGCGCGCGGCGCAGCAGCGCTGCGCAAGAAGCGACCAAACCTCCAAGTGGTTCACTAGAACAAGACGCCGCTAACGGCGATCTAGGGTGCTGGCAAGATTCCCAATCGCACCAGAAAATCGTCGCAGACCTGCAACGTCTCGTTGAAGAGCTGTCGATTGAGCGAATAACGGTAGAATCCGTGATCGACGTCGGGATAGGTAAACAGCTCGCAGTCGTTACCTTGCTGCTTCATGGCTTCGGTGAACTCAACGGCGTTGACATAGGGCGTCACGCGATCGGCCGTCCCGTGCAGGACGATGCTCGGCGGCAGATCCGGCCGCACGTTGTGTAGCGGCGAGAATCGCAACTGGTCGTCGCCCAACTTTTCGGCACCCCATCCGCGTTCGGTCGTGTCGAGCACCGCATTGAACAAAATCATGGCCGACGTCGTCGTGCTGATCGACGAATCCTCCTGGGGATCTGCCAGGTCGGGCAGGAAGTTCACGGCAGCCGTCATGTGGCCCCCGACGCTGCCACCTCCCACGACCATCTTGTCGGGATTCACCGACAATTGTTCGGCATGCGAACGAACCCAACGAACCGCTGAAAAGCAATCGGCCGTAGCGTCGTAGGGGCTGGTCCCGTGTACGTCGCGCATGCGGTAGTCGACGCTGATCGCCACCATGCCGCGCGAAGCAAAGTGCGTACACTGGGCGTAGAAGTGTCGCACCGATCCCCCTTCCCACCCACCGCCGTGAAAAAACACAACCGCGGGGAAACCGTCGGCGGGGGCCGCGCCCTGGGGGCGGAAGAGATGTAGCTTCATCTCGCCCTGAGGCGTCGACTTGTACGTGATCAATTCGTCTGGTTTGAAACGGCGAGTGTGATACCAGAGCCCAAAATCGCGACGGGTATTTTGAAACCAGGCTATCGATTTGATGATCAGGCCGCGCAGTCCCAGGGCGGAAAGGATCGATACGATAATTTTCTTCATGATGGTCGTGATCGTTCGTAGGTGATTGCCGGCTTCGTTCGCGTGGTCACCGGCGGCAAGTCGGGTGCCGTCTTCACCACGTGGGACGCATGGCATGTTCGCCGTGCGGTTAGTCTTTCCAAGGCAGACGACGTCCTAAGAATTGAAATAGCTTCTCATTATGCGGGCGGAAATGGTCCGCCAATCGTTGTCGGGTGTCGCTTGGCATATCGGCGTAGGTGCCAACGTTTTCTTTCCGCCAGTTTACATCCGCGTAGGCTTGCAGGCCGAGAAAGTCGGTGATTTTGTTGTATTCATCCTGACCTTCGGCCAGTAACTCTTCCGTACTTAAGAACAGCATTTGTTCTCGTGGAAAAAGAGCCAGCCAGCGTTCGATATCGTTCATGTACTCGCCCCGCAGCATGTAAGAATAGTGCTGCAAGGCATCGCTCCGGTAGGTTTCATCCGCCAGCATCTTGTCGACTTCACCTGCCAATCGATCCGACTCGCGGTCGAGCGCCTGCTCGAATGTTCCGGCATCCTCCAGCCCATGGCGAACGCAATGATGGAAGTGCGAATACGCGCGTTCGATCGGATTACGAAGCACGAATATTAATCGTGCTTCGGGCAGAGTCTCTCGACATCGCTTGGCCGCCCAAGGATGCACGAGATAATTGGGAGTCGCTTCCCCCGTGACCCCGGCTGCCATTTTCGACCGCATCGGAAAATGTGTTCGATACCAGTTGTTGCCTTCGGCAAAATGAAAGTCGAAGTAGTGAACCTGCTTGACCGTCGCGGAGTGAATGGAAGGATGCTGGCAAAGATAGCTGTAAAGCGACGATGTCCCCGACTTCTGCGCTCCGACGATCAGAAAATGGGGCAGCGCACGACGGGACGCGGTCATCGTTCGTCCGGTGGCAATCGCACCACGTGCCAGACGCTTTAGAGGTCCCAGTAGCGACAATCCAATATCCTCAGTTTCTACCCAGTCGGCCCACGAATTCGTAGCCTGTGGCCGGCGACTCGACCCGCGGCAGTGCCGAAGAATTCGCTTCCCACCAAGCACCGCAGCCAGATCAAGATGACAAGCTATTGATTATACCATGGCTGCGGCCGGCTCTAAGTCGGCGCCGCAACAAGACTTCCGGTAGCGTCCATGGCTTTTTCCTCGATCGCTTGCGGTGTCAGCATGATCGGAGCTGCCTGCGGCTACGCGCCGGGGAGGAACTCTGTTCTGCAATGAATGCCGCAAACACCACTCCAACTAGGGGGTCCTCCGGGCATTCTCTGCGCCAAATAGGCAAACTTTTTTTCGCGGACATTTGTCGTGACCCGCCGAGCGTCAATTGCTAGACTATGGGTCGCTTGGGATATCTGCACTAGCCTGGAATGCTAGCGGACGAGCAGTATTTTTTTGGGCGAATTTGTTGACGCCCGGGGCCCCCAACGGCCGTTGGGAATGAAGGAACCAGAGAACCGCGAAGGCTTGTTAGGAGGTATTGCGCGCTAGAGAACATTGCGAGCCGTAGGGCAACGTGCTTGCACTGCGGTCGAGATGCGCAAAGCGTCGTCAAGATATCGCCTGTCCCCAACTTCAATCCAACGCAAGAGAACCACCTATGAGCAATCAAGCACGGGGCAGTCGTGTATGGAGTTCTTGGCGCTCTTTTCGGCAAGGATGGTGTGCGCCCGCCGATTCGCGTCGTGCCCGGCAAAGATCGTTTGAGCAGCTGCGACCAGAAGCACTTGAACCGCGACTTCTATTGTCGGTCAACGATGGTAACTTGGCTGCCGTGCTGCCTGAAACCGGTGGCGTTTCGGATCAAGCCCAACTGCCTACGACCACGGAAACCGATTCGCTTTCGGGGCCGCTAGCGCTAACCTCGACCACGCACATCGTTCGCGCTGGTGATTCGCTGCAGGCGGCACTCGATCTCGCCCAGGCAGGCGACATCATCGAGTTGGAAGCGGGAGCCACCTTCGTTGGTCAATTTGTGCTGCCGAACAAAGCGGGCTCCGATTGGATTACCATTCGTAGTTCGGCGCTCGATCAACTGCCAGCAGGACGTGTGTCGGCCGCCCACGCCCATCTGATGCCGCGCATCATGACCGACACGGTTCATGCCCCGCTCCGAATGGAACTGGGATCGCATCACTGGCGGCTCGAAGGTGTGGAGGTCACCTCGTCGGCGTCCCTTTCGTGGGCACTTTTCCGCATCGGGTACGACGGACGATATCCCGAGACAACCGCGGAGTTCGCTCATGACGTCGTCATCGATCGTTCGTATTTCCATGGATTGGGTGACAACCAAATCACCCACGCGATCGACGCAGCCGGCGGAAACATATCGCTGACCAACTCAGAAGTTTCCAACATCAAGAGAAAAGGGTTCGACGCCCAGGCCTTTATTTCGCCGCTTGGTCTCAGCGGCTTTAACATCGAGAACAATTTCCTGGAGGCCACGGGCGAGAACATCATGTTCGGAGGGTTGGGCCGAGATATTCCCGACGAGTTCAATCCTCGTGAAATATTGATTCGCGGCAACTCGATCAGCAAACCCAATGCCTGGAAGCTAGGCCACGAAGAATTCGCAGGTACCGAATACACGATCAAGAATCTGATCGAATTCAAGGTCGGCAAACACATCGTCGTGGAAAACAATGTCTTGGACAACAATTGGCAAGCTGCCCAAGCTGGCTTCGCCTTTCTCATGACGCCCCGGGAGGCGGACCTCGACGACATTGTTGTGCGGGACAATATCATCCGCAATGTTCGGTCGTTCGCGGTCATCAATCCTCATGACCACGAGATTTCCAACATCGTTTTCCAAAACAATTTGGCCTACAACTTGGAACATCACCTGTGGGTCGTCTCGACACCCGACGGGAAGGTGATCGACAACCTTACGATCGAGAACAACACCGCCCTGTTCGGCGACACGGCAGTCCAAGATGGAGCGGGAACCTCCAATCTAACGCTTGGCGAGAACGACACCGCCGTCAGAAATCTCATCTATCGCGATAACGTCATTTCCGGAGGTCTTTACGACATCAAGGGAAACGGCGTTCGAGCTGGGCTGGAATCGGTACTCAGTTTTGTCGATGGTTTCGATGTACGCGGCAACCAAGTGCTGATCTCCGATGCAGATTTGTCAAAGATAGAGACATATCGGACCGGATCCCCGTATGAGGAAGGTGGCGACTATTACGGCCAATTCTCACTCTGGCTGACTCCAGATCAACTCGGATTCGCCAACCCGGAACTCAGCCTGCCGGAGCACTTTGATTTAAGCGGGAGTCCTTTCGTCGCGGGCAAGGGCGCCAACATCGGTCAGCTCCTGACGGCGGTGAATTTGCCGCCAGCGGCAGTCGGCGTAGCCGCCAACTCGCTCACCGAACGCAGTGTCAGTCAAACCACGGCCGCCGTCACTGGACTAACGACGCTCGACGTGACCTTCAACCGTCCCGTCTTCTTCTCTGCCGCCGACGTGACGGTCCAGCGCGTCACGTTTCCCGGTGGCGTGGAAGTCATTGGCGATGCGGTGCCAATTCAGAGCGTCCAGGGTTCCGGCTCCAGTTCCATGCGAATCGAATTCGCGCCGGGCGAAATTGTCAATACTTGGGTCAAGGTGACCCTGCACGATTCGATCGTCGATGCTGATGGCGTCGCGCTCGACGGTGAATCCCCTGCCACCAGTCGCCAGCTCGGTTTCATCTACGATTCGGCGGCCGATTTCCCCACCGGAAATCACATCGCGGGAGGGGACCTCGTTTTTTACAGTGGCAACTTGGTCGGCGACGTCGACGGAGATGCCACCGTCGGCTCGTCGGACGCCCAAACCGTCTTTAGAAACGTAACGGGAGTTAATCCCGATCCACCAGCGCTACCCTTCGCCAGGACGGAACTTGAAGGGGATCTCGACGGCGACGGTGACATCGACAATTCCGACATCGGTCATCTTTTTACGTCGTATTACAACACACTCGATCCGCTCACCGAGTCGCTAGTGCAGGCGCTCTCGCTCTCTTCGTTGTCCGACCTCGAGGAAGCGACCGATGCCGACACGGACGCAACCGACTCGATCTACTTCACTCTCGACGACGAGGAAGAAGATCCGCTGGACCTGTCACTAGGCTTCTAAGGCAGCGGACAAACGACGGCAGACGTTTGATCTACTCATCTTTATGGTCATGATCATCTTCATGGTCGTGATCGTCGTGATCATGACCATCGTGGTCGTCGTGGCCCTCTTCGTGGGCGTGGTCGTCTTCGTCATGATCGCCATGAACGCCGTCACCATGGCCGTGATCACCATGGTCATGTCCGTGATGATCGTGGGCTTCGATCTTGGTGTTGTACGACTTTTCGTCGATGTCGACCGTGAGTCGAACGACAATTTCTTCCATGTCGGACACGAGTGCCTTGGCCAGGGCCTCGCTCTCCAAGGTGAATTGCGACGCCTTACCGTCCGTCGCCTCGACCGCCTTGAAATCGTGCTGCGACGCGTTCCCCATCACCATGAGATTGATCCGTACGGCATCTTCAGCAGCAGCGACTGGCGACTTTAGTTTCTCGTCAAGAAGATAGACCGTTATGACATGAGTATCCTCGCCATGCACGAGTTCGGCGTGATACTTGCCACCACCTAGCTCCAACAGATCGCCGCCATGCTCGCCCGTGGCAGCGTGGTCGTGGTGATCGTGCCCTCCATCTCCGTGGTCACCATGCGCATCGCCACCCCCGTCGTTGCCACCGGAATTGCAACCAGCGGTGACCAGCGCAACCGAGGCCACCACCAGCAATGATGCCAACGTGAAACTCCAACCTTGCCACTTCATAACAGTCTTCCTTTCTACCGGCCAAGCACCGGCACAAGATTTATTTGCAGTTCTTGAGTCGCCGCCAAGGGGACATGGCTGCCCGCGGCGATTGCACTCATGCTACACCATTACGGAACGTCACGTCATTTTGATCGATATTTCCCCTCATCCATTTTCGCTCGGTTTTTCCTCTCCGCTTTGAGCCTCCTTATTCTTCGACGAGTTCCACGCATTCCTGGTTCCGCATAATCGCCCGCCGAGCCGCACCGACACCAAATTTCCAAAACAGTACGGGGCGGACCAAAAACTCCAACATCGTGCTGGTAATCAGCCCGCCAATGATAACCGTTGCTACAGGATAGAGAATCTCCTTGCCTGGCTCACCCGCGGCAAGGGCCAGCGGAACCAGTCCGATTCCCGAGGTCAAGGCCGTCATCAGCACCGGGGCGAGACGCTCCTTGCCGGCTCGAACGATCATCTCCCGCGACCAGGTCTCCCCTTCGTAACGCACGAGATGCAAGTAGTGGTTGATCAGCAGTATGCCGTTTCGCGAGGCGATACCACACAATGAGATAAAGCCGACCATGGCGGCCACGGTGAGTGTTTGACCGGTGATGTAAAGTGCGGCGACCGAACCGATCAACGCCATCGGCAGCGCGACCATGACCTGCAGCGCCAAGTTGGCCGAGCGGAACATGGAAAACAGCACCATGAACATTCCCAGTAGCGAAAGCGCGAACAGGAAGCCAATCACCCGTGTGGCCGACTGCTGACTCTCGAACTGACCGCCGTACTCGACCATATATCCTACAGGCAACGACGCCTCGATGGGGGCCAGTCTCTCTTGAATATCTTGCACGACGTCGACCAGGCCTCGATCGGCTGTATTGCACTGCAAAACGATCCGCCGCCGCACCTGCTCTCGGTTAATGGTGTTGGGCCCGCCGACTTCGCGAATGCGAGCGACCGATTGCAGCATCGTTCGCCCCCCGCCAGGCAAATCGATCGCCAGCCGCCGGACCGCTTCGATGTTCTCGCGATACGGATCGTCGAGTCGGACCATCAGGTCGAACGTTCGTTCGCCAATGAGAACTTCGGACACAACCGCACCATTCATGGCGGTCTCAATAAACTCGTTGATATCGTGCCGCCGGAGCCCGTAGCTCGTGAGCCTGGCACCATCGATCTGGATCTGCAGCTGCGGAATGATGACCTGCTGCTCGACCTGAAGATCCTTCACTCCGGCGACCGAACTAATGGCCGCCTCCATCTGCTTCGCCTTGCGACGCAGCACGTTGAGATCGTCGCCATAGATCTTGATGCCGACTTGGGCCTTTACGCCGGAGAGCATATGCGAAATCAAATGCGCTAGCGGCTGCTCGACGCTGACAACGATTCCCGGCACATCGGCCAGCTTCTCGCGAATGTCGGCTAAGATCTCCTCGCGACTTCGGGTGGAAGCCGGGTCGAATGAGGCAATCATTTCCGTAACGTTCACCCCTTCCGCGTGTTCGTCGAGTTCGGCTCGTCCCGTCTTGCGAACGAAGGCCACGAGATCGTCGATCTCTTGCAGCTTGCGTTCGACCATCGCGGAGGCCTCGTTCGAGGTCTCCAAGGAACTGCCCGGCGGCATCAGAATGTTGACCTGCACTGCCCCTTCATTGAATGGAGGCAAGAAATCACGCTCCAATCGGTAAAGGGCAAAACAGCTGATGGCGACTGCGAGCGTGGAAAACAACAGCACCGACGCTGGCAGGCGCAGGCTCGCGTTCATGGCCCAGGCGGCTATTTTTTTCAGCCCCCGCAACACGAACGAATCCCTCTCGACATGGCTGAATTTCGCCCCAGCGAGCAGCCAGTACGAGAGCACCGGCGTGACCGTTAGCGAGACCAACAGCGAAGACAAGATCGAAACGATGTAGGCGATCCCCAGCGGAGTAAATAGCCGGCCTTCCATCCCGGTCAGTGCGAACAGCGGCAAGAAGACCAGTACCACGATCATCGTGCCAAACACGATCGAGTTGCGAACCTCGACGCTGGCCTGAAACACAACCAGCAACGCCGGTTTCGGCTTCTCGCTATTTCGATTCTCTCGCAAGCGGCGAAAGATATTCTCGACGTCCACAATCGCGTCGTCGACCAACTCCCCAATCGCAACCGCGAGTCCCCCGAGCGTCATCGTATTGATCGACAGTCCGAATGCCGCAAAGATCAACCCCGTAATCACAATCGAAAGCGGAATCGCGGTCAGCGTGATAAACGTGGTGCGGAAATTGAGCAGGAACAGGAACAGAATCACGACGACCAACACGCCACCATCGCGCAGGGCCTCTTCCACATTGTCGACCGCGCGATCGATGAAGTCACGCTGTTGATAAAGCTCCGGGCGAATCTGAATATCGCGGGGCAAGGTCGCCGCCAACTTCTGCAATGTCTTCTCGATCCGCTCCGTCACTTCACGCGTGTCGGCATCGGGCTGTTTGTTGACCGTGAGCACAACGGCCGAGCCGCCGGCAAAGCTTCCATCTTCTCGCTTCACGAACGCGGAACTGTCCCCCCGCTTGACTTGCGGAGCCTCGACCACCTTGGCCACCTGGCCGAGCAGCAGGCTCCGCCCGTCACGAATCTTGACGACGACTTCGCCAAGCTGTTCGGCCGTTTGAATGCGACCGAGGCTGCGAACCAGCAGCTCCCGCGGTCCCTGCTGCTGCAAATAACCGCCCGTGGCGTTCTCGTTGCTCTCCTCAACCGCCGTTTTAACTTCGTTTAAGGTAACGCCCTGCCGCAACAGTTTCTGCGGATCGACCAACACCTGAAACTGTTTGCGTCCGCCCCCCATCACAAAGACTTGCGAAACCCCAGGTATGGTAAGTAGCTGCCGGCGCACTTCCCAATCGGCCAAGGTTCTCAGCTCCATGGGCGGCGTCTTGTCACCCTCGCTCCACATACCCACGACCATGATCTGTCCCATGATCGAGGAGATAGGGGCCAGTTGCAGGTCAATATCCTCCGGCAGTCGATCCCGGACCAGCGAGATTCGTTCTTGCACCACCTGACGATCATCGTAGACGTCGGTTCCCCAATCGAACTCGACGTAGATCACCGACATCCCGACACCGGAGGAACTGCGTACCGCCTGCACACCAGACGCTCCGTTGAGCGCCGTTTCCAGCGGAATCGTGATTAGCGTCTCGATCTCTTCTGGCGCCATGCCGTGCGCTTCGACCAACACCGTCACGCGAGGCCGGTTCAAGTCCGGGAAGACGTCGATCGGCAAATTCAGGATCTGCCAACCACCGTAGACCAACAGCGCGATGGCCGCGGCGATGACCAGCAGTTGTTGACGCAACGAAAATCGAATAATGGCGTTGAGCATGTCGAATCTCTACTTGTCTCTTCCTAGCGGGGCTGTGATGTCAAAGAGCCGGCAATCAGTGGCCATGACCTGCGTGCGGATCGACCGCCCCGCCTGCCTTGTTCTTCAGCTCCACCTGCAAGCGATAGGCGTTATTGCCCGCAATCCGATCGCCGGGGAACAATTGCCCGTCGTTCTTGATCACCATCTCGCGCTGCCCACGAAACTCAACATGGACCGGCACGCGTTCAAACCTGTCACCGTTCTCACGAAAGACATACGACTCGGCCCCTTCGACCGCGACCGCGTCGACCGGTAAAACGAGCCGTCCCTCCCAACGCTCGATCGGCACCAGCACGTCGATTCGTTGCCCCGGCTTGTGACGCCAGCCAATGTATTTTGGCAAAGGCGTGTCTTGGTGTGCCTCGTCCTGTTCCTTCGTACCCCTCAGGTCGTCGCCCGCCCGCATTAAGACAAGCTCGTTCGGCAACAGGACATAGAACTTCAGTGCTCGCGATTCCATGTCGACCCGATCGGCCACGCGTAACATCCGCAGATCGGAAATTTCTTCAAACTTGCTACCCGACTCGCCATCCGCCTTGCGAATCAAAGCGCTGACCGTACGCGACTCGCGAATCGCCTTTTGCAGTCGCTCGGCATCCTCCTCAAACGCCTGCCCTTCGATGTACAAAGCGCAATGGTCGGCCAGCACACAGAGGTTTTGCCCTGCCTCGATGTGTTGTCCGGGGTAGACCTTGAGCGACTGCACGTGAAAACGATGCACCGCACCGGGATACTCTTCGTCGTTCAAGAAGGGAGGTACCCGCACCGTCAGACCTTTGAGCAGCTCCCGCGTCTCGAGAATCGTGTCGATTTGCTCGGCCGTAAGTTCGTGCAGCAAGAGGGCCTGCCGCTGGGCTCGCATGGCCGCTTTGAGCTTCTGTTGTTCGTACTTCCGTTCCAGAATACGCCTTCCGGCAATGACCCCTTCGCCAACCGATTCAAGCCGCTCAATTTCGCGATTCAAGACGTCGAGTTCTTCGGCCGACTGCAAGAAGTCACGCTGGGCCGAGACCAGATCTTCGTGTGTCAGTTGCAAATCGAAAAGTGGCTGTCCCGGCTCGACCGCCTCTCCTTCTAGCGGATAGATCTTGGTCACGATTCCGGTCAGCGGCGTGTTGATGTGTACTTGCGAACGACCTGGCCGCTCGACGACCAAGGCGGGCACGGTCATCGTCCGCTGGTACTCGCCGAGAGCAACCTCGATCAGCTTCAGACCGATACTACGCCGCGCCTGCTCGCTCAATTCGACCGACTCGGTTTCTTCACCGTGGCTGCCGTGGCCCTTGTGCCCATCCGACTTGTCACCCGAGTCCGCGTCTTCATTCGCCCGATCCTCGGTCGTCACATTGGTGACCAGTGGTAGCCAATGAGTGCGCGTCGCGTAGCCAGCGCCAGCTAGGCCGCCAAAGATCAGGGCTAGCCAAAACAGTTCATTCTTTACTATCGATTTCATGACGTTCTCCCGCGGACGTAACCTCCGCCAGGATGAATGGGGCAAATTTCGGATCGCGAGAGGCGGCCTCTGTGACATGCAAGCACCGCCAACAACGCAACAGACACGCAGCAGACGGAATCACATCCTGGACTGACTGCGCGAACAGCTCAGTGTGAGCGAGAGAGAATCAGATCAAAAGGATCTGCAGAGCAAGATGCGCGCGCACTCCCAGCGCACGGTCGGACATAACTCGTTCAGCCAGCCTTCGTGCGGACCGTGCCGAAATAGAGACGTGGTCTTCAAGAGAAGTGGCGACAGCATCGGCCGGCAATACCACAAAGCCGGTCAGCGCCAGTCGTGGCAACTTGACCGACTCGTTTTCCTTAACGAATGAGCATTGATCCGCATCGCAAAGATCTTCGTCTGAGTGCGGAACCCGCTGATGCTCGTGCGGCGTACCGCGCTCATGGTGGACGTGCGTGAAAGTAGGCTCTTCCAGCTGATGCGACTCGTGATCGTGCCCGTGATTTCCCTGGTGCTGATGATGAGAAGCAGCGTGCTCATGAACCACCACGTCCGCGTGCCCCGCACAACTCGCGTCGTCTGCCTCCGCGTGCGCATGATGCCAGCAGCAGCCGAACAAGGCATGCGCCAGCATAGCGAGGACGATCGAGAGGGAAGCAACACGTCGCACAGAACAACTCTCTACGGGTTTCCCGGACCAGCGATTCCACAAACTTGTGATTCGCGAGACACCTCTATATTGAACCATAGTTCAAACGCTCGTCAATCGCGATTCTATCCGGCCGGCGTTCGCTTGTTCCTACAGAAAAAGCCGCACGACGGTGCATTTCGGGCACAATTGCGGGAATATCGCCCGGGCGTTCGGCTCGAAAGCTCTTGCTTCCTAGCCACTATCAAAACACAGGTTTAGCTGCTGGACACTACCGCCGTCGTGCCCGGCACGCCGCTACATTCCCTCTGCCAACAGGTACGCCAGGATGTCGCGTAGTTCTTCCGGCGACTTCACCAGCCCTGCCGGCATCGGCGACGTCTTCAGCGTTTGTCGCTCTTCAATCTCAGCCAGCGGGATTACTACCCGAGTGGCGTCGCCTTTGAGCAACTCCAGCTTGCCATCGACGTCGTCCGCCGCGTCTTCGCGAATCACCAACCCACGAAGCTGTCGTCCGTCGTGCGTCGTGATTAACGTGGCCCGAAAGAGCGGCGACACCTGACGACTCGGTACCAACACCGACTCGGCCAGATACTCCGTCGAGAATCGGCCGCGAGAATCGGCCAAGCTCGGCCCGCCTGAAACCGGCACGTCGCTACGCGTGGCGTGGCACTTGTTGCAACCGATGCTCTCGAACAACTGTCGCCCGCGAAGCGGGTCGCCATCCTTTACCGTGCCGACCCAATCGTACTCAAAGAAGACCGCCGGCAGCGCGATCTCCTCGCCAGAGGCCGCCTGCAAACGAGCGCTGAGCGATTGCTGTTCCGCACTCGGCACAGAAGCCACCACCGGTAGCAGCGATCGAACCGACAGATCGAGCGGCAGACCGTCGGCTCGACTGCGCACCATCCGCAACAGAATCGTATTGTTGCCTGGCTGTAGTTCCAATGGCAACGCACTCTGCATTTCGGCAATTCGTTTTAGCTGCGGTCGATCGTTTGCGTTCGATCTCGCGTACCAGATCGGCGTCGTCCAAACGACCGATCCGTTTTGCCACAACTTCACCCGAGCGCCGCTGCCGAGTTTCAGCTCGACCCGTTGCTTCTGTCCACTCTGCAAATGGAAATAGAGGTAGGCCGTCTCTTGCGATTCCTCCGGCAAGACCGCTTGCCACGGCGAGTTTCCCTCGCCCGCTCGCTTGAGGTTTCTCCATGAGACTTGGCCCCGTCCGCTGTCATGCCGCGCGGCCAGGTCGACGCTACGCCGTTGGAGATCGAAGCCGGGACCAAACAATTCGCCACTGCCTGGCACCGCACGATTAGGAAACGGGCCGATGACCGCCACTTCGGCTACCCTTTGCCACGGCTGCTGCGCCAGTTGTGTTCGCTCCGAACTACCACGTACAGCCGTAACCAGCGGATTGGAGCGCTCGTCGTCAAGCAGATTCAAGAACGTGGCCGCCTGAAGGCGCACGATCTCGTCAGCGTCATCAAGCCTGGCGATTAGCAGCGTGAACATGGTCTCCTGCTCGTCGCTATGGGGAACATGTTTCCAAACGTCTTTGATGCGATAGGTGCCAATTCGACCGAGCGTTCGCAGGTCGACCTGCTCACCATTGAGATTCACAACCGGACCGACGGTCTTGCCCAGCGGTACCTCTTCCGGAAGAACCGCGTCGGTGTCGCGAACCGTCAGTCGGCGGCCGACTGCCAACACGCCGGCCAACCGTTCGCTTGATTGATCGCTCATGCAGAGTTCTTCGAGCCTCGCCAGCGGCGCCTTCTCGGAGAGCAAGCGAATCGCCGCCTGCCGCAGATAGGTGTCGTCGCTCTGTGCCGGACCGGCGACGACCTCTTCTGGCACGGAATCGAAACGCGCGAGTCCTTCGAGTGCCGCCAGCCTCACGCGAGGATTTCGATCGGACAGCCCTTCCACGAACGTCGCTCGCGTCGCACCAAGCTGTGGATACTCGGCCGCCGTTCGATACGCCTGCAAGCGCAATGCCGGTCGTTTGCTCTTGGCGAGCGCGGCCACTGTCTTGGCCGCTTGTGGATTCTTAGAGGCAGCCGCCAAGTGCAGCAGGTGAATCGCCTGCGGCGAATTCGACTTGGTCGCTCGCAGTCGGGCGGTCGCCTCTTCCAACAGCGGCCCACCACGCCGCTGCAATTCCACGTGGGCCCGATAGCGTCGCCACCAGCTGGGAGACTGCAGTTCGTCAAACAGTTGATCGACGCTGGCGGCCACCGCGTTGTAGGCCTCGAAATGATAAGGAGCCTCGTCCTTCACACCGGTGATCATCACCAGGTCGCTCTTGTAGGTCGGCGAACCCTCGTTGTGCTTCATGTAAGAAATCGTGGCGAACATTCGCCCGTCGCGACCGACACTTACCCCAACCGGTCGGGCCAGCTTCTCTCCCACCAGCACATCCAGCTCACGCGTGCGGAACGTCGCGCCACGCTCCAACAATGGGTAGCGAGTCACTTTGCGAGCTCCCCAACGGGCCACCAACAAGTTGTGCCGAAACCGCTCGGGCAATCGTGATTCGTTGTAATAGGTCTGCCCTACCGGCACGCCGCGGCCCATACCATCGAACATCGTGCGGACGATGTCGCGGCGCTCGGGTGTCTTGAACATCATCCAACCCCGCGGCCAAACCATGTCCGAGCCTGGCGAAAGATGCAAGAGTCGCCCCGGCACGTAGCCGACCGGATTACCCTCGTGATCGTTGTCATTGGTAAATAGATTGAAGTGCTCGTCGAAGGCCAGCCCACAGGAGTTTCGCAAACCGGTGGCAACGACCTGAAAGCGGGTGCCATCAGGTCGCATACGAAAAGCTCCGCCGACGCCGTTCCAGATCGTCTTTGTTCCTTCCGGCTGGCTGAAGTACGTCCAGTAGCCCCAATGATCGGGTCGCTCGGCGTCGAGCATGTACCAGGTAGGATCACCGGTGGAGAGATAGAGATCGCCTTCCGGGCCCCAAGCCAGCCCATGAAAACACTGATGCACGTGTCCCTGCGGAATGCCATAGAGAAGACGCTTCGGCTTGAGGCCTTCGCGCTTTACGCGGGCATCGGGAATCACGTACAGGGCACTCATCGTCAGCACATAGATGTCGTCACCACGAATCGCGATGTCGTACACCCAAGTGTGATTCGGAAAACGATAGAGCAGTTGCCGCTCGCCGTAGAGGGGACCGCCAGGGTTGTTCGCAATCGGTTCGTAGACGAACAGTGCCTCGCGGCCGCCAACAAACAGGCGCCCCTCGGTATCGTGACGATGGCTCAAGAACGATTCGGTGTCGGACGAGTCAATCAACACGAACTTCAAGTCGTCGACGGCCCGATAGTCGGTGGGTTGTTCTTTCTGACCTGGCTCCTCGGCGTCTGCCGGCACGGCAAGTCCAAGCAAGAGTATCGACGCAGCTGCCACGATCGTCGCCAGAGATCGGCATGAGAAGAGTAGACAGAGTCGCTCAAGAACGAACATAAACCAAGGCATGGCAGGCGATTTCCAGTTGCAAGATTGGGGAGTAAGGAACGCCTCGCACCGCTAGTCATCCGGCAGCGTGGCGAGCGATAGCGCGAGTCGCCCATCAGCGTACCGTTGCCTCGATTCGACTTACAAGTATTCGGCCGCCCGCCGCCGCAACCACACATACGCAGGCACGCCAAGAAAGCTGCAAAAACAGCGGGGAAAACGGCCCCCCGAAGACTTTGGTCGCCCTTCATTTCCGGCTACAATAATCGAACCAGAAGAACCTCCGCGAATCCCGCCCGACCCGCTTCCTCGTATAACGCGCGCCCTCCATGAATTTGTTTGGTTCCCGAAGCTTCCGCGCCGTGTTGCTGCTATTCGCCACGACTTTCTTCTTCGCGGACGCCAGCTTCGCCGAAGACGCGGCCGTCAAGCCCAATGACAAAACGGCCGAGATTGACTTTGCCCGCGACATTCGGCCGATCCTTTCCAACGCCTGTTTCCGTTGTCATGGTCCCGACGAGGCCAAACGCGAGGCGGAGCTGCGACTCGACACCAAAGAAGGCGCACTCGGTGCGAGCGACGCCGAACATGCCGTTATCGTCCCTGGCGACTCGGGCTCCAGCGAGCTGATTCACAGGTTGATCTCCGAGGATGCCGACGAACGGATGCCTCCGGCGGATGCTGAGCGGCAACTATCGGCCGAGGAGATCGACTTGCTCAAACGGTGGGTCGACCAAGGCGCCCCGTGGGTCGAGCACTGGTCGTTCCTTCCGCCGGAGAAGACCGACCTGCCGGCAGTCAAAGACCAGGCCTGGCCCAAGGGCCCCCTCGATCATTACGTACTCGCCCGGCTAGAGAAGGAAGGTCTCAAGCCGGCCCCGGCGGCCAATCGCGAGACGCTATTGCGACGCGTGACGTTTGACTTAACCGGTTTGCCGCCGACGATCGAAGAGCTTGACGCCTTCTTGGCCGACAAGAGTGCCGGCGCGTATGAGAAGGTCGTCGATCGGCTGCTTGCCTCGCCCGCCTATGCCGAGCGGATGGCGCTCGAGTGGCTCGACGTGGCCCGCTACGCCGATACGCATGGCTACCACGTCGATTCGATTCGCGAGATGTGGCACTGGCGAGATTGGGTGATCAACGCCTTCAAGAAGAACATGCCGTTCGATCAATTCACGACCGAGCAGCTGGCGGGCGACCTACTGCCCAATCCAACACAAGAACAAAAGATCGCCACCGGTTTCAATCGCAACCATGGCATCAACTTTGAAGGTGGCGCCTTCCCGGAAGAATACCGCGTCGAATACGTCGTCGATCGTGTACACACCACGGCGACGGTCTTCCTGGGGCTAACGATGAAATGTGCTCGTTGCCACGACCACAAGTTCGATCCGATTTCGCAGAAAGAGTATTACCAGTTCTTCGCCATGTTCAACACGATTACCGATAAGGGAATCGATGGCGCACTTGGCAATGCCGAACCGATGCTCTCCATGCCGAGTGACGAAGAGCGAAAGAAATACGACGAGGCGGTCGAACGCCTAGCAAACATCGACAAGCAAATCGCCGAGCGGCGCAAGAACGCCGGCGAGGATCTTGAAATCTGGGGTGACATTCGCGCCGAAGAGCTCAAGATTCTTGGAGAGCACGGCGAGGCTCTGGAGAAGAACGTCGACCTAAGCAAGATTCGCAGAGAGACGCCGGTCGATGCCATTGTTCAGTTGGCGGCCGACAAGCGAAGCGCAGAACAGCAGAAGAAGCTGCTGCAATTCTTCCTCGACAACATCGACAAGACCTATCGCGATCTCTACGCCCAGCGGCGCAAGACCGACCGCGAGAAGAACAAGCTCTATCGCTCGATCCCCAACGCTATGGTCATGCAAGAGATGAGCATGCCTCGCGATACCTTCTTATTGAACCGGGGACTCTACGACCAACAAGGTGACAAAGTCGCCGCTGGTGTTCCGGCCAGCTTGCCACCTCTTCCTGAAGGCGCACCAGCGAATCGCCTCGCTCTGGCCCGCTGGCTTACTGACCCCGGCCATCCGTTGATGTCGCGTGTCACGGTGAATCGCTACTGGCAGATGTACTTCGGCACCGGACTGGTCGAGTCGAGTGAGAATTTCGGTAGCGAAGGGATGTTACCATCGCACCCGCAGCTGCTCGACTACTTGGCCACGAGTTTTGTCGAAAGCGGTTGGGACGTGCGTGCCTTCCAAAAGCAGATTGTGATGTCGGCCACGTACCAGCAGAGCAGCCAGATCACGCCGGAATCGCACGAGCGTGATCCCTTCAATCGCCTTCTGGCTCGCGGCCCCCGCTTCCGCCTGCCAGCCGAGTTCATTCGCGACAACGCGATGGCGATCTCTGGTCTACTCGTTCACAAGTTGGGCGGGCCGAGCGTGAGCCCGTATCAGCCGAAAGGTTTGTGGGACGAGGTCGCCTTCGGCATCAAGACCTATGGCGGTCTAGTTTACAAGCAGGATCACGGCGACGCCCTTTATCGCCGCGGCATGTACACGTTTTGGAAACGTTCCTGCCCGCCGCCGGCGCTCAATGCCTTCGATGCCCCCGAGCGCGAAGTCTGCACGGTGCGTCGCGAGCGAACCAACACGCCGCTACAAGCACTTGTGCTGCTGAACGACCCGACGTTCATTGAAGCCTCCCGGCATTTTGCCGAACAGATCATGACCGCGGGTGGTGAAACATCGGCCGAGCGAGTCACCTACGCTTATCGCCGGGCGCTCTCTCGCAAACCGAACGCGGCCGAACTCAAGGTACTCACTGCTGCTTACGAACAACGACTGGCCGCGTATCGCAAGAATCTTGACTCGGCCAAAACGCTGCTCGAAATCGGCGAGTCGAAGCGGAACGAATCGCTCGACGTGGCCGAACATGCCGCTTGGACCAACGTGGCACGCATCCTTCTAAATCTCGACGAGACCATCACCAAAGGCTAACGTATGGGCCCGCAAGACGAACTTCGACGATTGCTAACGCGGCGGCTCTTCTTCGGTCGCACTAGCAGCGGACTGGGAGCCGCGGCCTTGGCCTCGCTATTGGCGGAAGATGGCCTCGCCGCTCCACCGACCAAGTCCGCACCCGAGGCCACCGGCGAGGGACCGGCATCGATTGGACCGCACTTCGCGCCCAAAGCAAAACGGGTCATCTACATGTTCCAGTCGGGTGGGCCAGCCCAACTCGACATGCTCGACTACAAGCCGCGGCTGCCGGAACTGCACGGCACGGAATTGCCTCCATCGGTTCGCGGCGATCAGCGACTGACCAGCATGACGAACAAGCAGAAGTCGCTACCGATCGCCTCTTCCTATTTCAAATTCAAGCAGCATGGTGAGTGTGGCACCTGGATGAGCAGTGCCCTGCCCCACACGTCGAAGATGGTCGACGACATCTGCCTGATCAACTCGATGTATACCGAGGCGATCAACCACGACCCCGGCATCACGCTGCTTCAAACCGGTTCGCAGCAGCCTGGCCTGCCGAGCATTGGCTCCTGGGTCAGCTACGCATTGGGCAGCGAGAGCAAGGTTCTGCCCGCCTTCGTGGTGCTGATGTCCAACGGCTCTTCGCAGAGAAAAGACGTGTTGCCACTCCATCATCGCCTTTGGAACAACAGCTTCCTCGACGCCAAACATCAAGGCGTGAAGTTCCGCAGCGGCGGCGATCCGGTGCTTTACCTGAACGACATCAGCGGCTTGGCGCGCGACGAACAGCGACAACTGCTCGACCACGTGGCGGAACTGAACCGGCTGCAATACGAGACATCCGGCGACCCTGAAATTTTGGCCCGCATCTCGCAGTACGAGATGGCCCACCGGCTACAGCAGTCGGTGCCCGAATTGATGGACATGTCGGACGAACCGCAACACACCTTCACGCTCTACGGCGACAACGCTCGCACGCCAGGCACCTACGCCTCGAACTGCCTGCTCGCTCGACGCATGATCGAGCGGGGCGTTCGCTTCGTGCAGCTCTTCCATCGCGGTTGGGATCAACACGACCACATCCCCTCCGACCTCAGCAAGCAGTGCGGCGACATCGACCAACCGGACGCCGCCCTGCTCGCCGACCTCAAACAGCGCGGGCTGCTCGAAGATACGCTCGTCGTGTGGGCCACGGAGTTCGGCCGCACGGTCTACTGCCAGGGCAAGTTACAGCGAGACAACTACGGTCGCGATCACCACCCGCGAAGTTTCTCAACCTGGATGGCCGGCGGCGGCATCAAAGGCGGCATGACGTACGGCAAGACCGACGACTACGGTTACAACATCGTCGAGAACCCGGTCCACATCCGCGACCTGTTGGCCACCATCCTGCACACCTTGGGGCTGGATCACAAGAAGCTGACGTTCAAGTTCCAAGGTCTCGATCAACGCCTGACCGGTGTCGACGAAGAAGCCCACCTGCTGCACGATATCCTTGCGTGAAGCAAACAACTGGGAGGGCGAAGCTGCTGCTGAGCCGCTTCGTTGCCTCGCGAGCTGACAAACGGCTCGGCAGGAGCCTCGCCCTCCCACAAACTTATTCCCTCCCCCAACCGAAAAGACATACGCACGAATGCGCATCACCAATACCCGTCTCGCTCAGTTTGCTCTCGCGGTGGCTACTCTCCTGCTGCCGGTCGCATCTCACACCACACCGGCGGTGGCCGATGACCTTGGCAAGCTGATCGCCCAAGGAGCCAAAGACCCAGCCGACGCGGTGAAGAATCTCGACGTCTACGATGGTCTCGAGGTGACCCTCTCGGCATCCGAGCCCGACATCGTCAGCCTGACCAACCTGGCGGTCGATCATCGCGGACGCGTCTGGGTTTGCGAAGTGGTGAACTATCGCCACAACCGAAAAAAGCGACCCGAGGGCGATCGCATTCTGATCCTGGAAGACACGACCGGCGACGGCGTGATGGACAAGCAGAAGGTCTACTACCAAGGCCCGGACGTCAACTCGGCCATCGGCATCGGCGTGTTCGGTAACAAGACGATTGTCTCTTGTGCCCCGAATGTGCTCGTCTTCACCGACACCGACGGCGATGACGTGCCCGACAAGAAAGAACCGATCTTCACCGGCATCGACGGCTGGCAGCACGACCACAGCATCCACAGCTTCGTGTTCGGCCCCGACGGCAAGTTCTACTTCAATATGGGCAACGTCGGTGGGCAGCTGAAAACGCCTGACGGAAAGATCGTCGTCGACAAGGCCGGCAACGAAGTCCGCGACATCGGCAAACCCTATCGCCAAGGCATGGTCTTCCGCTGCGACGAAGATGGCACCAACGTCGAGACGCTGGCCCATAACTTCCGCAACAACTACGAAGTGGCCGTCGACGCCTTTGGCACGATGTGGCAGAGCGATAACGACGACGACGGCAACCGCGGTGTGCGCATCAACTACGTCATGGAGTATGGCAACTACGGCTACACTGACGAGATCAGCGGTGAGCATTGGGGTGCCCGGCGAATCAATCGCCATGAAGATGTTCGTCTGCGGCACTGGCACCAGAACGATCCCGGCAGCATTCCGAATCTTCTGCAAACCGGAGCCGGCTCACCAACCGGCATGGTCATCTACGAGGGCGACCTGCTTCCGGAAGTGTTCCACGGGCAGATGATTCACTGCGACCCTGGTCCGAGCATTGTGCGGGCTTATCCCGTTAAGGCAGACGGAGCCGGCTACAAGGCAAGCGTCGTGAATCTCTTGGAGGGAACTCGCGATCAATGGTTCCGCCCGGCCGACGTAGCGGTCGCCCCCGACGGCTCTCTGTTCGTTTCCGACTGGTACGATCCGGGCGTCGGTGGCCATCGCCAAGACGACACGGCCCACGGCCGGCTGTTCCGCGTCGCCCCGCCTGGACACAAGTACCAAGTGAAACCGGTCGACTATAGCGATCCCGATGCGGCCGCCGAGGCATTGGTGAGCCCCAACGAAGACACGCGCTATCGAGCCTGGCACGCGTTGCGAGAACCGCCCCAGCCTGCCCCCCCAGAGGTGAAAAGGGGAAATCAACCTGAGAGTCCGCGCGGAATCGAGTTGCCGGAGTTCGACTTCACTTCCAATGAAAGTTATCGTCCGAAGGTAATCTTCGAGGACACCACTCGACCTTCGCGACACCGCGTGCGAGCCTTCTGGGCGTTGGCTAAGGACCCACTCTTTGAAGCCAAGAATGACGAACACACTAAACTGGCCGTGGTTCCTTTCGTCATGTTAGTCGGACGAGCGGCGACGGATAAGGATCCCAACATTCAAATTGCTGCGATCCGACGGCTGCGTCAAACCTCACCGAGCCTGGGCAAACACGTCAAGCCAATCAAACTACTAGGGTCTCTTGCAAACGATCCTTCCCCGTTGGTTCGCCGCGAGGTTGCCATCGCCCTGCGCGAATTCTCTATGAAAAGTCCTACCGAGGCTGCCGAACTCTGGGCCAAGCTGGCCTTGCAATACGACGGTCCCATCTCGAAGAACCCGGCCGCTCGCTGGTACATGGAAGCTCTCGGCATTGGCGCCCACAACAACTGGGACGCGTGCCTCGATGCCTGGCTCGAACTAGTCGGCGACGAATTCAACACGCCCGCCAATCAGGACATTATCTGGCGCAGCCGCGCGAAGAAGACGCCGCAGTTAATCACGCATCTGGTCGTTAATGAACAGGTGCCGTTCGACTCCTGGCCGCGTTGGATCCGCGCTCTCGACTTTCAGGCGACCTCGAACGACAAGAGCATTGCACTGCATTCGATCGCTGACTACGCAATCAAGAAACGGCAGCACGCAGACGACGAAGATCTGAAACATCAACTCGATCATCTGGTCACAGAAGTCGCCAGGCGGATTTCTGATTTGAATCTGACGGAAAACGAAGAAATCCAAGCCGCCGTGATTCGCCGCCTAGGGCGAAACCCTCGTCACCCGGTCACGTTTGATCTGATCGTTCACTTCCGCATGACGGAGCAATTCGAGAAGCTTGTGGAGTTGGCCACCAGTGCGAACGACATCGGCGGAGCTGCTCGGCCGATGGCCACCATTGTGCGGCTCGACTTGCTACCGAAGCTCGACAAACGGCTCGCTTCGCTCGAACCGGCGATGGCCGCTCGACTGGTTCAGGCGGTCGGCTACCTGGCCGATCAGCGCGGCTTCGATATGTTGACGACGATTGCCCAAGACGAAGATCGCGACCCGGCCATTCGTACGGCGGCGGCCAAGGGGCTCGGACGTCAACACAAAGGTCAGCGACTTCTGCTCGACATGGCGGCCAAAAGCGAGCTGCCGGAGCAGTTGAAATTCACGGTCGCCAACATCTTGCTTACCTCATGGGACGGTCGTATTCGGATCGAAGCGGCCAAGCATCTTTCGCTGCCGGAGACCAAGAGCGCCGAGCCGCTCCCGCCACTCGATCAGTTGGTATCGCGGCGTGGCGACGCGGCCGCCGGACGACAGATTTTCCTCAAGCAAGGCACCTGCGTGAAGTGTCACAAGGTGGCTGGAGAGGGTACGGAAGTTGGCCCCGACCTATCGGAGATCGGCAGCAAGCTCTCCCGCGAGGCGATGTACGTTTCGATTCTCGATCCGAGTGCCGGCGTGAGCCACAACTACGAGACCTACGCCGTGATACTCAATAGCGGTCTGACCGCGACCGGTATCTTGGTTAGTCAAGGCGGCGACACGGTGACGCTCAAGAATAGCGAAGGGGTCGAACAGAGCTACGCTCGCAGCGACATCGACGAACTCGAGAAGCTGCCAACCTCACTGATGCCAGCCGACCTACAGAAGCAACTCACGGCCCAAGATCTGGTTAATCTCGTGGAATACCTGACGACGCTGAAAAAGGCGGAGTAGGGTCTATTCCTGGGGTGCCACGGTGCCCCTATGGTGAGCGTGCGCCAGAAGAAACGACAACAACATGCCCACGTAAACGTGGGCATGGCACCCGGCCGACGTGGTCATTTCGGGACGACTACAACCGCAACCCGAAGCGTGAGCGAGGGACACGACCATTCGGGTTTCAACAACCAATGAGTGCCTGCGTTTGCGTCACGCACATGCCGCACGACTATGGGCGAAAAGCGCTCCCCCCTACCGCACAGGGCCTTGGCGGAACGGTTTGCCTTGTTGGTAGAGAGCAAGCCGCTTCTTGTAGTACTCCAGCACTGGGCCGCTGGCGGAAGCAACCAGTTCGGTCTGGATTCGTACCGCCTCGGCAAAGTTGCCTGCCTCGGCGTGGGCCGCGGCCAACGTATCTTTGTGGTCGGCAATCTTGTACTGCGACAATTCACACGCCCGCGTGGCAAGCTGCACGGCCTCGGTACCGTCGCGATACTCGGCTGCGGGACACGTTGCCAACAGCCAGGCTTTGGCACTGAGTCCGTTAGCATACTGCGGGTTCAGGATCACCGCCTGCGTGAAATCGTCTCGCGCTCGATCAAACTGCTGCAGCGACTGATGAACATCGCCGCGCAGTTTGAAATAGCCCGGCACGTTCGGTGCCAAGCGAATCACTTCGGTGAAGTCGGCGACGGCCTCGACCATGTCGCCCTTGCTGCGCTGTGTGACGGCGCGAGCGAAGTAACGATTTGCATTCTCGGGATCAAGTCGAATGGCGGTGGAGAAGTCGGCAATCGCTTGATCGTGTTGTCCCGTCGCGAAGTAGGCGTTTCCACGGCCATCGTGGGCGTCGGTGTAGTCTTCGCTGAGCTCGATCGCCTTGTTGTAATCGGTAATCGCGCGGTCGAACATTTTGAGTGCTCGATAGGTATCGCCGCGATTGTTGTAAACGTAGGCAGCGTTGGGCTGGATGCCAATCGATCGGTCGTAGTCGGCAACGGCCTTCTGAAACTCGTTCTTGGCGTGGTAAGAGAGACCGCGATTATTCAGCGCGGTAGCGTATTGGGGATTCAATTCAATCGCTTTGTCGTAGTCGGCAATGGCGCGATCGTCGTCTCCTTTTTCGTGCCAAGCCATACCACGATTGCGATAGTGAATCGCATTGTTCGGCTCGATACGAATCGCCGACGTGTAGTCCTCGATCGCGCCGTCGTAATTCTTCTGATACCAGCGGGTAATTCCGCGCTGCAGATGATGATCGACATCCTTCGGGCTCACCGCGATCGCCTGAGAGTAGTCGAGGTCGGCGCCCGCGTAGTCGCCACGATTGCGCTTGGCAAAGCCGCGATTGGACCAAATCCAGTCCGCCTTTGGATTGAGCCGTAGCGCGACGTCGTAGTCGGCAATCGCCTTGACCCAGTCGTTCTTCAGCCGATGCGCGATCCCGCGACTGTTGTAGTGGGCAGCATTGGTCGGCTCCAAGCGAATGGCCGTCGTGTAATCGGCAATCGACTTGTCGTGTTCCTTCTTCTGTCGCCAACACCAGGCTCGATTGGTGTGCATGTAAGCAACGTCGTTCTTAATGCTGATCGCCTTGCTATAGTCGGCAATGGCGCGATCCCAGTCATTCTTATAACGCCAGGCGATACCGCGATCGTTGTAGGTGTCGGCATTGTCAGGATCGATCCGCAATGCCTCGTCACAATCGGCGATCGACTTGTCCCAATCGGACACCTGACGGTAATACCAGGCTCGATTAGTGTAGAAGTAGGCGATGCTCGAATTCAAGGTAATCGCCTTGGTGCAGTCCTCAATTCCCTTGGCGTTGTCGTTCTTGTATCGCCAACAAATCGACCGATCGCTGTAGATATGCGCATCGTTCGGCGTGAGTTCCAGCGCCTCGGTATAGTCCTTAATCGCGCTGTCGTAGTTACTCATTTTGTAGTTGCACCATCCACGCCGCCGGAGGGCATAGGCGCTGCGGGCATCGACTCGCAGGGCCTCGGTGTAGTCGTCGATCGCACCGCGATAGTTGGCCTGTTGTTCCTTTGTGTTGCCGCGATTTTCAAACGCCGTGGCGTAACGAGGATTGAGCCGGACTGCCTCGGAAAAATCACGCAGAGCTTCGACATACTGCCCCTTGCGATGCCGCGCCAATCCTCGATTGTGATAGGCTAGTGCCTGCGTCGGCTGAATACGAATGCTCTGATCGTAATCGCGAATCGCGCGGTCGTACTCTTTCTTATCGAGATAGGCATTACCTCGCGCCGTATAGTAGGCGGAGTCTTCTGAATTCTTAACAATCAGCTCGGTAAAATCTCGGATGGCAATATCGAGCTCGCCTCGCTTCATCCAAACGAGCGCCCGAGCATACAGCCAGGTTGTGTTCTCCGGATCGCTGCGCAGCTGATTCGAGAAATACTGCACACCTTGCGAGAGCGGCACGATATTGCGGCGATGAATCCAGCCAGGCGTGCCGTTGGAGACCAGCACCCACTCCCCCTGCACCTGATGTACGTGCGAGGTCATACCCGGAAAAGCTTGATCGACTTCGACGTCGACCTTCTTGATCGGAACCTTTCGCACGGCCACGATCATGTCACCCACCTTGTACTCTTGGGCGAGCGCCTCAGCGGATAATAACAACGTCAGGCAAGCGGCAAGAACAAATCGCATGGTTCCACCTCATAGGTCGCCGACTGTTCGTCGGCGAGAAAGGGCTCATAGGTCGCCGGCTGGTCGTCGGCGAGAAAGGGCTCATAGGTCGCCGGGAAGTCGTCAGCGCAAGGGGTCAAGCTTGATGGAGAGAACCTCTCACATGAAAAGGGACATTTCCGCTGGGCACACGGCGGCGGCTGGGCCAACGGAGCAATCGGAAAAGGAATCTTCCCGATTCGCACAATGCACGGCGCCACCGGGGCACACCCCCTAGAATAACGCGCTGCCAGAGAGAATCAAGCTTTCTGCTCGACTTTCAAACGGCCTGTGCGAAACGCCGATGGCCCGCACACACGGCTAGCGGCAAAGCAGGCAGTCTGCGAAGGGTCTTCGGGGCGCGCACGCATCGCTTTCAGACGGCAGGCCCTACATAGCCCGTGTTTTGAGTTCCGCTTGCCGTTGGGCTCGGAGCTTCTTCTGATAACGACCCTGCACAATGTCGACCAGCACCAACACACCGATCGTGAAGTAGAACGTCGTCTTGGTCATCGGCTCGACCGGGAAACCGGCCAAATGCAGATGGGACTTGTGCCCTCCTTCACTCAGCAGCATCACGCCCACGATCAACAGAATGAACAGTCCCAGCACCTCGTACATGCGGTTCTTCTGCAAGAACTCCGAGACGCGATCGGCCAGGTAGATCATCATGAAGCCACTGATCACGACCGCCGTGGCCATGATCCAAAAGTTACTCGTCAGTGCCATGGCGCTGAGAATCGAATCGAAGGAGAACACCAGGTTCATTGCCACAATCCAAGCCACGACCGCGGTGACCGACTTCGGCTCGCGCGGTTCATGTTCCTCCAAATGCTCAATCGCCAGCATGTGAAAGATTTCCTTAACGGCCGTGTAGAGAATGAAGACCCCACCTACTAAGAGCGTGATGCTATGAAAATCAAACTCCGCTTCAATGACACCTTCCCACTTGATGGAGAACAGCACCATGGTCAGTTTGCTAATCAGAGCGAGCAGCGCCAGCAGCAACACAATACGCAGCGCGATCGCCAGACCGATACCGAGCCGGCGAACCTTGGCCTGACTCTCTTCCGGGGCTCGCCGCGATTCGATGGAGATATAGAGCAGGTTGTCAAAGCCAAGCACGGCCTGCAATAGAATTAGCATGCCAAGCGTGAACAGGCTGTCGAGGCTCAACAGGCCTTCGGTCGTAAACATATTTTCCATCGATATCGTTCCTTCAAATCACAAATCGCCGTCTGGTGCGGCGAGTGTTAAGACGCAGTAGAAAGGCGTAATTCTGAACAAGAACCCCTCATTCGCCCCACAGCGTAATCAGTCGCCGCCAAGGGGACCAGAGCGATTCTCGGAGGAGGAAAATCCGGCCACGTCACGGTGCAAGATGTGCTAGAATCAGCCGGCAACATGCACCTGTCACCGTCTGGAGATGCCCCGCTATGCCTGCTGCCCTGCTGTTTCGACAATGTCGAAGACAAGTTCTTGCTCTCTTCTTGAGCCTGCTGTTCGTAGCGATCGCATCGTCGGCCACCGCCGACGATGACGCAACCACAGACGGCGCCGCCAGCGGCAACACGACCACCATCCGAGCGGCCGCCGCTGAAGTGAACATCACCCCGACCGAGCCGGTTTACATCGTCGGTCCGACCGGTATGAGCACTGGCGTGGCCGATGAACTCTTTGCCCGCGTGCTGGTGATCGACGACGGAAATGCCCCGCTGGCGATCGTCACCTGCGATCTGGTCGGTACCGGAATTCCCTATGCCGATGCCCTGCGCAAGTCGATCGAAGAGGTGGCGGGGATTCCGGCCGATCGCGTGATGTTCAACTGCAGCCACACACACAATGGCCCCGGCGCGAGTTTGCCAGCGGACGACAGCGATAAGTCGTACGGTCGCGACGTGCTGAAGAAGATTACGGCGATCACGGCAGAAGCGATGAAGAATCTGGAACCGGCCGTGATTCGTGTCGGCCGCGAACCGTGTCAGATTGGTTTCAATCGCCGTTTGCCGACGTCCGATCGCGTGACCATGACCGTCAACCCCAACGGCCCGGTGGTCCCCTGGGTCGATGTGCTCGCGGTCTACGGCGAGAACAACAAGCGGATCGGCATTCTGTTTTCCTACGCCGCCCACCCGGTGGTCATTCACAGCGCCAGTACACTGATCAGCGGCGACTACTCCGGCTACGCCGCCACGCACTTGGGGCGAATGCTCCAAGCCAGTCCCCGCAAGGGTGGCGTGATGATGTTCGCCCAAGGTTGTGGTGGCAACATCAACGCCTTTCCGCTCAAAGGGGGTGTCGACGCTGCCAATCGAGTTGGCCTGGTTCTGGCCCAAGCGGTCACGCGCGTGCAACTGCAGGATGTCACGCCGGCCCCGATTGTCAACGCCTCGGTCGAGCGAGCGTTGCCGTTTCAGGATCCGCTGCCACTCAAGGAAGCAGAAGAACTGCTCGCCACGCGACCGGGCGATCTACGCTTCCAGCGGCTTCACAAACTAGCCAAAGACGGTCCCTCGCCTGACATGCCGTTTCCGCTCAGCGGATTTGCGATCGGCGACGAAGTTTGCATCATCGCGCTGCCGCACGAGATGTTTTGCGACTATCAGCTGTGGGCCGACAAGCACTCGCCCTACAAACAGACGTTTGTGTTCGGCTACACCAACGGCGTGCATGGTTACGTGGCGGCTAAGAAGGACTTGAAAATGGGGCTGCTTCGCGCCGGCTACGGTGCGGAGGCAACGCCCAGCCGCATGCCATTGAAGCTTGAAAGCGAAGCGATCGTCCGCGACGGCATCTCGGAATTGTGGAAGAAACTCGATTCAGCCAAGGACGGAAGTGATACGAATGAATAACAAAACGAGCTCGACGAGTGGCTCCTGCCGGGTGCTACTGGCAACTGGTCCGCTAGTACCACTTCTTCTGCTGCTCTCCCTGTTTCTGCCGACCGCGGTATACGGAGAAGAGGCTGCCGACGAACTCACATACCGGGCAGGGGCAGCCAGTATCGACGTCACCCCACCGGCGATCGGTACCTCGCTCGCACTCCGACCGGCACGTAGCACCGGCGTGGCGGAACCGCTTTTTGCCCGCGCCCTCGTGCTCGAAGGCGATTCTCCCGCCAGCGGTTCTCAGGACAACAATTCCGCCAAAGGCAAAAAAGTACGCGTGGCCATCATCACGAACGACTTTTGTGGTTTCGATCTGCCGTTCAACGACCGCTTGCTTAAGGCGATTAGCGCCGCGACGGGAATTCCACCTTCGCACATCATGATCAACTGCAGCCACAACCACAGCGCGCCGTTCATAGGGGATTGGGCACCCCCGGCCGACGTCGGCCCGCAGCCGTGGCACGACGAGTTGGTCGAGAAGTTCGTCACGGTCACCAAGCAGGCGGCCGACAGCCTGCGCCCGGCCCGACTGCGAATTCATCGCGAACCGACGCAGCTCGGCATGAACCGCCGACTCAAGCACAACGGCGACGTGATTATGAGCACGAACCCCCACGGCAGCAACTTGCCATGGACCGACGTGCTTTCGGTCGAAGTCCCCAAGGTCGAACGAGTGGCCGTGCTGTTCACGTACGGAGCGCACCCGGTGATCGTACAACGGGCCTCCACATTGATCGGCGGCGACTACCCTGGCTATACGATCAAGCGACTGGAGGCGATGGCCAAGGCGGGCGGCACCGGCGGCGTATTCATGTTCGGACAAGGAGCGAGTGGGGACATCAACGCTTTCCCGCTCGCCGGCGGCATGCAGGCGGCCGACATCGCCGGTCGTGATCTGTCTTACGCCGTGCTGCGAGCGATTCGCGCCCCAGGTCACGTCCTCAAAAGCAACGACCTTCGCGTAGCCGCTACCGAGGTGCAACTTCCGCTGCAAGATCCACCGCCGGTCGATCAGATCAAGAGCCGCATCGCTTACACCAAAGATGAAAAACGCAAACGCTGGCTCGAAGGTCTATTGGCCATGGCAGAGAACCCCGACAAAGAATCTCCGGCCAAGTCGCTCCGCTATCCGATCAGTGCGTTCGCCTTTGGCAATGAGCTTTGCATCGTCGCCTTGCCGCACGAGACCTTTTCGTACTACACGCACTTCACAGAAACCGTGTCTCCATTTGCCAATAACTTGGTGCTCGGCTACACCAACGGCGTCAATGGTTACGTCGCCACGAAGCGTGACTACTTGCTCGGCGCCGCCGGCGGTTACGAGGCCTCGCCACTCGGGTCGGCTATCAACTACACCACCCGCCTGGCCCCAAACCCAGAGAGCCAGGCGATCATCGAACAGGGCATCCGTACGGTTCTTGACCAGGTAGACGGGCAGAAGAAGTAGATCGACGTGAACACAGCGAGAAGTCGCTTGCTAAATATTGCAATGGACCGATTTCCCGACAAACTTCAGTTAGGGGACAGACCATGAACGAGGACCTTGAACATCTGAAGTTGCTTTCCATTTTTCATTACATCATCGGCGGACTTGGTGCCCTCTTCTCTCTGATCCCCAGTATTCATGTGGGGCTTGGAGTGTTGATGCTGGTCAAAGGCGAAGAGCTGCTTCCGGACGCGTTCGAAGGCGCCCCCGAGGAATTCCCGGTCTCGTCCCTTGAACCGATCCCCGAAACCGTTGGTTGGATCTTTGTCATCGTCGGCAGCGTGCTGATTCTTCTTGGTTTGACACTCTCCGTTTGTATCATCCTGGCAGGGAGAAATCTGGCAACGCATCGTGGTCATACGTTCTGCCTGGTGGTCGCCGGATTCCAATGCCTATGGGTGCCATTCGGTACAATACTTGGGGTGTTTACACTTGTGGTTCTCTCACGATCGAGTGTCCGCGTGTTATTTGGCGTCGACCCTCCCCCAGCCAACTCAACCGTGACGGCCACGCCAGCGACCTATTCGGACCCCTCGGACAATCTACCCAGAACGCAGGTCTAACATTGCCCCTTAGCGACGTTTGGCGGTTCATCCTCCTTAGTCAATCTACGAGCCGTTATTGGAACACCCTGCGACAATCGCTACGATAATGACACTCTCGCGATGACGCCTTTCGCCTCTTTCGCGGGAAAATACGAATCACCAAGACCAACAGCTCGTCGCGACCCGTTCCTCCGCCGCAGGACCATTCATGCCGGCACGCAAGACCCTCGATCAATTTGAACTCGGCAAGATCCTCGGCACCGGGACGGTAGGCACGGTCTATCAAGCCCACGAACGAGAAAAGGACCGCGAAGTGGCGGTCAAGATTCTCTTGCCCGAGGTCTCGCAAAATCAGAACATCGTTTCGCGATTCGAACGCGAGATGTTGATCCTGGCCAAGCTGAGCCACCCCAACATCATTCGCTACTACGGTGGCGGACGAGGCGAGTCCGATGATCGCGCGGGGGCTAGCTTGTTCTACGCCATGGAACTGGTCGAAGGGGGATCGCTCAAGCAGGTGCTGGTCGACTCACCGAAGCTTCCCTGGCAACAGGCGGTTCGCTACGGCATCAAGATTTGCTCCGCGCTACAACATGCCCACAACCACGGCATCGTGCACCGCGACCTCAAGCCAGGCAACTTGTACCTCACTTACGACGGCGAGTTGAAGCTCGGCGACTTCGGCATCGCGCTCGACACGGGCGAAACCGGCATCACTGCTACGGGCATGATCGTCGGCACGTATCTCTACATGGCGCCGGAACAGATTCAAGGTGACACCGATCGCATCGGCAGCCAAACCGACATCTACGCCTTGGGTTGTATCCTTTACCAAATGCTGGCCGGGCATCCGCCGTTTCAAGGTGCGACGTTCGCGCAGATTTTCGACCAGCACCTAAACAGCGAACACACCCCGCTGGCGGAAATCGATCCGTCATTGCCGCCGAGCCTGTGCGAGATCGTCGACGCCTGTCTGGCCAAAGACTCGTACAATCGCCCGGTCAATGCCCGCCAGGTGCAAGGTGTGCTAAGCGAACTCAACATCAACTGGGACAAGAGCGACGAGACGTACCTGGCGGAGCTGAGCCGCCTGCGCAGGGCATTCGACGCGGGCGTAGTTCTCGACGGTCAAGCCGGCCTGCCGGAAGTCTCCTGGCAGAAACTGGTCGCCCTGTTCGGTGCCGTGGCTGCAGCCTGTGTAGCGATCTGGTTGTTCGCGGGAAAGTGACGGCCGTGACGACTCCTCACCGCATCGTCTCGCTCATCTCCTCCGCCACTGAGATTCTCTACGGTCTGGGGCTCGGCGACCGACTCGTGGCCGTGAGTCACGAATGCGACTGGCCTGCCGCGGCTGCATCGCTTCCGCAGGCGACCTTCAGCAACATCGACTCGGCTGCCGCGAGTGGCCAGATCGACGACCAGGTCAAGCAACAGCTGACCGCTGGCGAGCCGCTCTACGAAATCGATCGGGAGCTGCTTGAGAGTCTTGCGCCCGACTTGATCGTGACCCAGGCGCAGTGCGACGTCTGCGCGGTGAAGTACGACGATGTGGCCGAACTAGTGCAAACGAGTCCCGCCCTGGCGGAAACGCGAATCGTCTCGCTGGCGCCCGAAATGCTCGATGAGGTGCTCTCTGACATTCGCCGCGTGGGCGAAGCGGCCGGGGTGCAAGCCGCCGCAGAGGATTACTTGCAGCAGCTAGAGAGGCGACTTCGTGACGTGCAGCAAACCGTCGCTCAGGCGGCAAGAGTGGATCGGCCGCGCGTGGCGATCATCGAGTGGCTCGAACCGATGATGATTGCCGGCAACTGGACGCCCGGTTTGGTAGATCGGGCCGGCGGTAAGTATGACCTGGCCGTCGAAGGTCGTCACAGCGAGTACGTCGACTGGAGCAAGCTCGCCAGCTACGACCCCGAGGTGCTCGTCATCGCCCCCTGCGGTTTTGACATCGAGCGAACGCTGAGAGAGACTGACACACTTACTGCCAGAAGTGAGTGGCGGCAGCTATCCGCCGTGCGTAGCGGGCGAGTCTTTGTGATGGATGGAAACGCCTACCTCAACCGCAGCGGTCCGCGATTGGTCGACACGGCCGAGATCCTCTCCCACCTCATTCACCCAGGTCTCTGCGGTCCGCCGGCAGCGGTGGGAGACTCTGCTCAGGCGTGGCGACCGTTCGTTTAGAGCCTGGCGTTTCTTAGCCCCCCTACCCTAGGCCAATCCACCTCAGGACCTCGGATAGCAAGAAAAGAGAAAGGCCAAGCCCAATGAGGGTCGGAATCAATACCAGCACGGTTCCGACCAGCGCGAGTATGGCAGAAATAATGCTGTAGAACGGTCGCCCGTCGCGTTGCAAACCAAAACCCGTGATCATCAACGGAAAGCCTACAACAAACATCGGAACCAGGACGATCCCTGGTGTGAAATCCAGGTAGCGAACCAGTCCAAAGGCCATGGCACTGGCCGTGACAAACAGCAATACGGCCCTGAGCGAAAACTGAAACGGCCGCGGCGACCTGCGCGGCCGATATTGCAGGCGAGCGAGCTCGTCGCGTTCTGCTGCTTCCTCTGCGGTCGTCATTGCGTCTGAAGTCATCATTGGACGGCTGCGAATAGCGTGGTTTGGAATTGTATCCCTAAGTGGAACCTTGTCCGGTAACCTGACCGTATATTCGATTTACCAATTAACCGACCCGGATCTAGGAATCGGACGACTCGTCAGGAAATCGTCCGGCGCCCAAGAAAAAACAGGGCTACACGAAGTCCCACACGAATAGCCAATCGAGAATCAATGATATTACCCAGGCAAATAGCTGGCAGACACCGATCGTTAGAAACATGAACCCCAACGTGGCAAGCAGAAACGCCCCCATTGCCAGTATCTTTCGATCGCTGCTAAGCCGCGTATAGCCGACATAGGCGGCCACCAACAACAGATAACCGAGCGTGATCGCGGGTACGCCAAACGCCAGAAAGTAGGATTGGTCGGAATCGGTCTGCGAGGAAATCGCAAACGCCACGGAGTTGGCCGTGATCATTACAAACGCGCCCCGTAGCGAGAAACGTGTCCAACGTGACTCGATCGGCGGCGCGTCCTGGATTGGCTGTTCAACCATGTCGATCATCATACCGCATCGATCGGGCATATTGCATCGACCGGGCCCCGGGGCCAACAACACAACACGTGACGCTAACACAACTTACGGCATATACCAAGACTGCCGGTCGCCGCGTACAATAGGGCGTATCCCACCTTTATCTCATTCCTCCCTGTGAGATTTTCATGTCCTCGCTTGCACCACACACTCTGTCTTCGCTCTGCGCACGCACTTCTTGGTTCGCTCCGCTACTGGCTTTGCTGTTGGTCGCGTTGGCCCCGGTTGCCGCCGTGGCCGACGATGCGCCTGCCGCGGATGGAACCAAGTCGGCAGACGAAAAACAAGCGTGCCAAAAGGCGGCTCAGCTGGGCATCACCGACACCAAGCCGGAGAGTGGTCACTTCGTTCAGGTGGGGGACAAGTACATGATCCCCTACACCACGAAGATCCCGGGTACGGAGGTGGAATACACCATGATGCCGATCCCCGGTGGCGAGTTTCTAATCGGATCGCCTGAGGGCGAAGCCAAGCGAAGTAAGGACGAAGGTCCGCAGCGCACCATTGTCTTGGAGCCGTTTTGGATGGCCAAGTTCGAGGTGACGTGGGGTGAATACAAGGAATACATGAAGCTCTACGAAGTCTTTAAGATGTTTGAGCTTGAACAGATTCGTCAGGTCACCGACGACAACCAGGCCGACGCCATCACCGCGCCCACGCAGCTCTACGATCCCAGTTACACGTATGGCGTGGGCGAAGATCCTCAGCAGCCGGCGGTCACCATGACCCAATACGCGGCCAAGCAATACACGAAATGGATCAGCGGCATTACCGGTCGTCAATACCGACTGCCGAGCGAAGCGGAATGGGAATACGCCTGTCGAGCTGGCAGCAAGACCGCCTATCACTTTGGCGACGATGCAAGCAAGCTAAGTGATTACGCCTGGTTCGACGATAACGCCGACGGACGTCCCGGCAAAGTCGGCAAGAAAAAGCCGAACGCCTGGGGCCTGCACGACATGCACGGTAACGTCTGGGAATGGGTTCTCGATCAATACCACGAAAAAGGCTACTCGCGACTCTCAGAAGAGCCAACCAAGGCGGTCGACGCCGTTTCTTGGCCGGACGTCTTTTACCCTCGCGTGCTGCGTGGCGGTTCTTGGGACGACAAGGCCGATCGCAGTCGCTCGGCTGCCAAGTTTGAATCGGATGACGAGTCCTGGCGAGAAACCGATCCTAACCTTCCACTTAGCCCTTGGTGGTACTCCGACGATCCGGCCACCTCGATCGGCTTCCGTATCATGCGACCGTTGAAAATGGTCGACAAGAAGGAAATGGCCAAGTACTGGCAGCCGGCCGTGGAAGATGTCCAAGACGAAGTCGATCTGCGATTGATTGGCGGTCGCGGTGTGCAAGGGCTGTCCGACAAGGATCTGCCCGCGGCCATCAAGAAGTTGAAAGCGGAGAAAGAGTAGCGGCACGGCAACGAGCCCCCGGGGCACTCTTGCCCTCGCCCCTACCCGCTACGCCACGTGTTCATCGCCGGTGGTTTCATCGTCGCGCGGCGCTTCATCGTCTTCCAATGCTTCAGCCTGGCTCTCTTCCCAACGCTTGAGGGCCGCATCGAAGCGATTGAATACTTCTTCCAGACGCTGGTTCTCGGCGGTCCAACCTTCGCGACCGACCTCGAACTCCAGGCCCGAGCGTGCGTCGGCCATGAGCTGTTCACGACCGGCGGGCGACCACTGCTGCTGAGGCGATAGCGGCGTTTTGGTCGCTTGGTCATTGAGATGAACGCCATAGACCATGGTGTGCATTCGCAGCTGCAAATGGATCACCTCGTCGGTGGGCATGCCTTCGACCGACTCCTGCCAGGCGTCATGCACGTGTTGCGGTGCATTGACCGGCGGGAAGGTGATCAGCTTGCCCGCGCCGACCTCGACCAGACCGTCGTTATTCAAGTCGACGTAGCCCTGTTCGCTACCGGCGATGAGATTCGTGGCCCCTTCTTCACTCAACGCGTCAACGTTGATCCGATCAGCCAGCCCAGCTGCCTGCTGCACGAGTTTCAACTCGTCGGTCGACATCTCGGAAAGCACTTCCTTGGCGGAGGCCTCTTCCTTGAGCTGCTCGCTAGCCTGCTCGAGCATCGCGGAGAAGGCGTCCAGTTGGTCGTCCGAAAGACGGCGGATCTGCTGCGAGGCAACCGATTCGGCGTTGAAATTCATGGGTGATAGCATGGCGGCCCCTCTTTTTCTTAGTAAGCTGTCGCTCGGTACACGATCCTTCGGTCTTCAGATTTCGCGGCCCGCTCCGTAGCCACCGACGTATCGGCTACATCGACAACCGTCCGCGTAGGCATTGAGAAAAAACTGCAATCGATGCCAGGAGCATCTTGGGCATTCGGAGCCGTACGGCGGTACAATGGATGCCCAGTTTGGGACATTCGTATTTTCTTTTTGTAGATGGGGCTCCAATGTATCGACTCACAGAATTCAAGTCGCTCGACCTACTGACGATGTTGGCCTTTACTATGTTGGCCGCCGCTGCGGGGCCGCTAGCAGTCGCGGCGGAAGCGGACGAGCCTCCGCAAGTAGCGAAGAAGATAGCGCACACCGCAGACGACATGCTCGGCCTCACCAAGGAGAAGCCAAAAGAAGGACGGTTCGTCAAAGTCGGCGACCTCTACATGGTCCCCTACACGACCGTCATACCCGGCTCCGAAGTGAAATACACGATGGTGCCAATCCCGGGCGGCGAATTCTTGATCGGCTCGTCGGGCGAGGAGAAGAATCGCAAACCGGACGAAGGTCCGCAGCGGAAGATCACCATCGAACCATTCTGGATGGCACAGTACGAAATCACAGGCAACGAATACCTAGAATTCCTGGAGATCTACCACGCCTTCCAGGATTTCAAACACGATGGTATCCGTGTCGTCACCGAGGAGAACGAAATCGACGCAGTCGCCGCACCAACCATGCTCTACGATCCGACCTTTCCCTACGACATCCATGCAGACCGAAGACGTCCGGCCGTCTCGATGACACAATACGCGGCCAAGCAGTACACCCACTGGCTAAGCGGAATCACGGGGCGCCAGTATCGCCTGCCGAGCGAAGCGGAATGGGAATACGCCTGTCGGGCTGGCACAAAGACGGCCTTTCACTTTGGCGACGACGCGAGCAAGCTGGGCGAGTACGCCTGGCACCATGGAAATTCCGACGAACACGCGCACATCGTGGGGCAAAAGAAACCAAATCCCTGGGGGCTGTACGACATGCATGGCAACGTCTGGGAATGGACCCTCGACATGTACCACACAAATGGCTACGCCCGCCTCAGTAAGAAGACGCATCGCGCTGCGGACGCGCTCGCCTGGCCGACCAAACTCTATCCCAGGGTGCTGCGGGGCGGATCGTGGGACGAGGAACCGGATCGCTGTCGCGCGGCGGCCAAGCTCGCCTCGGACGATGAAACCTGGAAGGAAAATGAGGCGAATCTACCTTTGAGTCCCTGGTGGTTCACCGAATACGAAACGTCCGCGATTGGCTTTCGCATTGTCCGACCGTTCGCGCGATTGCCCAAGCAAGAGATGGCCCGGTACTGGAAGCCGCATGTAAAGGAACTCAAGGAAGACCTAGAAATACGGCTCACCGACGGCCGTGGCGCGTTAGGGCTCGTCGACAAGCAGCTACCGGCCGCGATCAAGAATCTGAAAGACGGAAAAGAAGAGTAGGCGGCAAACGGTTCCGTTAGGGAGGGCGAGCGACGAGCTATGGTAGCGCCGCAAGTTGCTCATAGTCGCGGGGCACTCCGTGACGCAAGCGAGCGTCACACCACATGCCTACGACGAGCGTGGGCATGGCACCCGCGGCCATCTACGTCATTCGCCCTCTTGCCTTCGTTCACCGACGCGCGACTTCCGGTACATTCGCAGGCAAACTACCGACGCTAGGACTAGGCTACGGGTAAACAACAACACGATGGACGAAGAAAAGACGACAAAGATCGTTCCCAAGACCAAGAGGCCAAAGAGCTTTTGAAGAGTCGGCCCACCGCCTATCGTACGTGCGGTCTTGAAAAGAACCCCGATCGCCGCGAAGTAGATCGCCATCGCGAAGGTGACAAGCATAATCGTGGTAATGCTGAACTGCCCCTCCTGCCGGCCGCTTCGAATGAACTGCAACGCCAACAGCGACGTCACGACCATTTGGGCCACAAACCCGAGTGTGACGATCAACAGACAAAGAGCGAACGGCTCCTTCGTCGCGTCATTGGCGATCACCGTTATCACAAACACATAGCCGACGCCGAGCAGCAGACTGCAGAGGTGCCGAACAAATTCCCGCGCGGCCCCAGACTCGTCAGGTCGGCGCAACTGCTGCGGCGGCTCAAGTGGCCGATTCGGCGGATAATCTGCGCCCCATGGCATGCTGTGCTCCTACGAGTGGTTGATCCGATTCCAGGTCATCGTAACGTGCCAATTGTACTAGTGTATTGAGGCCATTTTCCAACGCGCTCCGCAGCCTTGGATCGCAGACTGGGCAGTTTCGCACCCCAGGGCTAGAATAACGGGGCTAATATCAAGACGAACCAACCACACTGGTAAAGCCAGTGGCACCCCATAACAACCCAAACACAACAGCCACAGCCTAACCTGAGAATCCCATGCAAGTCAGCAAGCCGACCCAATCTGTCACGGAGATCGCTGCCGATGCGGTGGTCGTTTCCCTCTTCAAAGATGAACCTCTCACCGGAGCTGCAGCCGAAGTCGACAAGGCCGCCGATGGCCTGATCGCCCGCTTAATCGAGAGCGAAGAGATCAGCGCCGCGGAAGCCGCCGTGACGCCGCTGCTAGCGGTGGCCGGTGTCGCCGCACCGCAAGTCGTCTGCGTGGGGCTCGGCAAGCGTGACGAGCTCGACCCGGGCGTTGCCTTTCGTTCCGCGGGAGCGGCTAGCCGGCAGCTTTCTGGCAAGCAGCGCGGCAGCGTAGCGTTCTTTCTCGATGCCGATCTCGAAACGTCTCTACACGAAGCGGCGGTCGCCGGGGCGATGGCCGGCTGCGTGGGACAGGATCTCTATCGGGCGGAAAAGAAACGATTCCCCTTCGAGTCGCTGCAATACAGCGCGGCCGAAGAAGTGCTCGAAAGTGGACAAGCCCTGGGACGCGGCGTCGACCTGACCCGTCGCCTGGTCAACGAACCGGCCGACAAAATCTACCCCGAAACATTCGCCGCCCAGGTGCGCGAAGTAGCGAGTGAATTCGGCCTGGATTGCGAAGTCTGGGGCCGCGACAAACTGACCGAAGAGAAATGCGGTTCGCTGCTGGCGGTCGCGCGAGGATCGGCCAAGGAACCGCAACTCGCCATGCTGCATTACCGTGGCGGCGGAGACGGCCCCACATTGGCCTTGGTTGGCAAAGGGGTCACGTTCGACTCTGGCGGCCTCTCGCTCAAGCCGAGCGAGGGCATGAAGATCATGAAGTGCGACATGGCCGGAGCCGCGACCGTGCTCGGGGCCATGCGAGCCATCGCCGCCCTCCAGATACCCGTCAACGTCTCGGCCTACATGGGTCTGGTCGAAAACATGACCGGGGCGGATGCCTACCGCTTGGGCGACGTGCTAACGGCGCGCAACGGCGTTACCATCGAAGTTCACAATACCGACGCCGAAGGACGACTCGTCTTGGCCGACGCTCTGACCGTGGCGTCCGAAGCGAAGCCGGCCAGGATCATCGACCTGGCCACGCTAACCGGAGCCTGCGTCGTCGCCTTGGGCGAGAACGTTGCTGGGCTGATGACGAACGACCAAGCGTGGTGCGACGAGGTTGCCGCCTCGGCCCGAAGCGTTGGCGAGAAGGTCTGGCAGCTGCCGATGTACGACGAGTTCGACGATCAGATCAAGAGCAAGGTGGCCGACATCAAGAACACCGGCGACGGCCGCTGGGGTGGTGCCATGACGGCGGCCAAGCTCCTGGAACGCTTCGTCGATGAGATCCCCTGGACACACATTGATATTGCCGGACCGGCCTTCGCAGAGAAGCCACTCGCCTGGCTCGATGGCGGCGGTACCGGGGCCCTGGTCCGTTCGCTGGTCGAAATCGCCCGCCGCTTTGATAACTGATTTGAGATTGGCACATATTGATAAGAGGCTCGGGAGGGCGAGGCTCCTGCCGAGCCGTGGTTGAATCGCAAGTGGAATTAGAACCCGCAGCTGCCGAGCGCAATGCGGTCGCTGGTTAACAACCGAACAATCCACAACGACACTGCTGGACAAGCCAGCAGTGACACCCGTAAACGACATGGCAACACTGGCAGAGCCAGTGGCACACACGATCACGACAACAAGACACACCCACCCACAACGACATAAACGAGAGCCCCCATGCCCTGGATCAGTGAGACGGCCGACAAGATTGATTGGGATCGTTTGGAAGAACTGGTCGACGCCACCGTGGCCGAGGCGCGGCAGCGAATTTGCGCTACGCCAAAGCGAGTGCTGCTGCTTCCGCCTGACATCACGCGAATGCACTCCGGTTCCGGTCGCATGACCGAGATGTTCTATAACCGGCTCAGTGGTGAGGCTGACGTTCATCTGATTCCGACGCTCGGTCAGCACGTGCCCCACACGCCGGCCGAAAACAAGCTGATGTTCGGCTCAATCCCAGAAGAGAAGATCCACGTGCACGACTGGCGCGACGGCTGCGTTCAGGTTGGTGAGATCTCCGCCGAGGTCGTCAAAGAAACTTCCGGAGGCGTGGCCGATTGGGCGATGCCGATCTGGCTCAACAAGATGTTGATGGAAGAACCGTGGGACTTGATCATCAACATCGGGCAAGTCGTGCCGCACGAGGTGCTCGGCTTCGCCAATCACAACAAGAACTACTTTATCGGCCTGGCAGGCAAAGAATTGATCTGCACCTCGCACATGATGGCCGCCAGCTGCGATATCGAAAACAATCTTGGTTGCCTGGTCACCCCGGTGCGCGAATGCTTCAATCGGGCCGAAGATCAATACTTGGGTCACCTGCCTGACCTGTATGTTCAACTGGTCCTCGCCCGTGACGAAGCCGGCGACCTGGTCCACACCGGCGTTCACATCGGCGACGACCTGGAAACGTATCTGGCCGCGGCGCGTCAGTCCCGCCAGCAGAACATCACCATGTTCGACGAGCCGCTCAAGAAGGTCGTCTGCGTGATGCAGGGCGACGAGTTCTTCAGCACCTGGGTCGCCAACAAGGCCATCTACCGCACCCGCATGGCAATGGCCGATGACGGCGAGCTAATCATCATCGCCCCCGGCCTGAAGCGATGCGGCGAGCAGGACGACGTCGACGACCTGATTCGCAAGTACGGCTACATCGAACGAGACCGTCTGCTGGAACTCTACAAGACGAACGAGGACATGCAGGCGATCGCCCACGGCACGGCCCACCTGATGAATGGCACCACCAACGGCCGCTTCCGCGTGACCTATGCCCCTGGGCATCTCAGCCGTGAAGAGATTGAGCAGATCAACTTCCAATACGCCGACATCGATGAGACGATCGCCCGCTACCAGCCGGAGGGCCGCCGCGAAGGCTGGAACGAAACGGCCGACGGGGAGCGATTTTTCTACATCCCCACGCCCTCGGCCGGTCTTTGGGCGACTCGGTCCAAGCTGGAAACGCGACTCGGTCAGGAAGTGTCGACGTAGATTTTCTGCTCGAAAGTTCTGGTCACCAGGCGAGTCGGTCGCGATAATGGGCTGTCAAACGCGGCCCCTGCTTCGGCTCCTTTGCCCCACTCCTTTTTAGCGAGAGAAGTGTCATGGAAAGCAAACTGGTGACCGGCTCGAAGAACGCGACGAAGAAACGACAGCCTGGTTTTGGTGGCGGTCTCGTTTTTCTCTGCATCATTGCCACGCTGTTTGCTGGAAGTTGGGCGGCATCAAACGCCTTGGCCGCCGACTGGCTCACCTGGCGGGGACCGAATCGCGACGGCCGTGTCCACGACTTCAAACTACCCGCCGCCTGGCCGGACAAACCAACCCAGGTGTGGCAGAGCGACGTCGGTACAGGGCACGCCTCACCACTGGTTCAGGGTGACCACGTCTTCCTCCTCTCTCGCGAAGGGGACAACGAAGTGGTTCGCTGCGTGAAGCTCAGCGATGGAGCGGAGGTTTGGAGCAAGAACTACCCTGCCCCATACAAGGTTCACCCGGCCGCCACGGCGCACGGCAAAGGCCCCCGTTCGACACCAGCCCTCGCCGACGGACAGCTCTTCACGCTCGGCATCAACTCGGTGATGACCGCCTGGGACGCCAAGACCGGCAAGCAGCTTTGGCAGCGTGACTTTTCTGAGCGATTCAAACACACGTCGCCACTTTACGGAACTTCGACGTCGCCACTGATCAATGACGACGTTTGCATTGCCTATGTCGGCGGAGATGACGACGGAGCGCTGATCGCCTTCGATCGCAAGACGGGCGAGACTCGTTGGGAGTACACCGACGACGGGCCCAGCTATGCCTCGCCGGTGATCACCACCATCGGCGGCACGCGTCAGCTGATCACGCAATCACGAAAGTATGTGCTGGGGCTCAGCGCGAGCACCGGCAAGCTACTGTGGCAAGAAGCGTATCGCACGCGATTCGATCAGAACAGCGTCACGCCCCTGGTCATCGGCGACCGCGTGATCATCGGTGGCTTTCGCCAAGGAATTACCTGTTATCGAATTCGCGGTCGCGGCCGTCGCTTCAGCGTCAGTCGCGCCTGGCACACCGACGATGCGTCGATGTATATGAGCTCGCCAGTCGTCTCCAGAGGACAGATCTATGGTCACTCCCAGAATCGCAAGGGGCAACTCTTCTGTATCGACGTCGGCAGCGGCAACGTTCGCTGGCTTGGCGATGGTCGCCTGGCCGATAACGCGGCCCTGTTGATCGTGGGCGAAACGATCGTGACCGTGACCACCGATTCCGAACTGATTGTGTTTAAGGCCGACGCCGCAAAGTACAGCGAAGTCGCCCGTTATGAAATCGCCGACGACGAGGTGTGGGCCCACCCTGCCCTGACCGATCGCGGTATTTTGATCAAGGACGAACAGACGCTGGCGCTGTGGTCGCTAGAGTGACTTTGACAACCTGAAAGAAGACCCGGGACTCGCAACCATGGATCGACGCCACTTTCTTAAGACCTCGCTTACGACCGGTGTGTCCGCCGGCGTTGGTGCCTCACTGGCGGGCTCCTGGGCTCCTCTGTCCGCCATGGCAGATGACTTGCCCGACGTGAAGATCACCCGCGTCGTCGGCTTCGATCTGGTTACCCATCGCGACAAATTGGTCGGCCGCAACTCACGACTCAACGTGCACGGCGATCGCTCGATGGATCGCATGATTCGCATCTACACGAACACCGGTGCCGAAGGTCTGGGCCCTTGTCGCTCTAGCCAGGCAGACGTCGCCAAACTGCTGGGCAAGAACCCGCTCACACTGATCGACCAGCAGCATCACCAAACAATCAGCCCACTCGGTCGCCGCACGACCGCCCTTTGGGACTTGGCCGGCAAGCTGCTCGAAAAGCCGGTCTACGAACTGCTCGGCGGCGAAGGTCGCGAGAAAGTCCCCGTCTACGACGGTTCGATTTACTTCATCGACCTGCTGCCGCAATTCGCCGACAACTGGCAAGATCGCTTCAAGCAAGAGATCGACATGGCCCGCGCCGACGGGCACCGCGGCGCAAAGGTCAAGATCGGCCGCGGCGCCAAGTGGATGGAGCGAGCGGCCGGCGACGCCCGCGACGTGGAGGTGATTCGCCTCATCCGCGAACATGCCGGCGACGATTTCGTGATCGGCGTCGACGCCAACAACGGCTATAACCTGGCCATAACCAAGCGATTCCTCGAACAGGTCGGCGACTTGAACCTCGCCTTTGTCGAAGAGATGTTCCCCGAGACGGTCGAGGAGTGTCTGGAGCTGAAAGCCTTCATCGCCAAACATGGCTGGAAGACGCTCGTTGCCGACGGCGAAAGCCAACGCAGCCCGGCTGGATTCAAGCCATTTGTCCAAGCAGACGCCATCGATGTCATGCAGGGCGACATGAAGCACTTCGGCTTCGAGCTGCTGCTGGAAGAGGCCAAGCTGGGGGCCGCCAAGAACATTCTCGTCGCCCCACACAACTGGGGTTCGCTGCTCGGCTACTACATGCAGCTGCACGTCGGCCGCGCAGTCAAGAACTTCTACATGGCCGAACACGACCCGCTCAAGACCGATGTCCTGCTGGCCGAAGGCTACACTCGCGCAGGTGGCCTCGCGACCGTGCCGGATGCGCCAGGCCTGGGCCTGGCCCTCGACGAAAAGAAGTTTAAGAGTAAGGCGATCGTGAAGTTCGACTTGAAGGGGTAAGGCTCAACAGAGGTGGATCGCAGATCTCGCAAGGCAATCATTGGACAGGATTACAGGATGAACATTTCTCGCTGTATCCACTCGCGAAACAACCACGGCTCGCACGCGCGCCTCGCTCTCCCGAGCAACCGTAGGTCAGGCTGTGCCTGACGGAACACAAGGGGTGCCATGTCCACGCGAGCGTGGACATGTGAATGAGGTTTGACGCGAACATGCTCACCCTGGGGTGAGCATGGCACCCGCGCAGGCGACCCTAAGTTTCGGCATGCACAGCATGCCCTACAGACTACAGACCGAAATCCCCGTTGAGACTTACTCCGCTGTGCCCTATTCGACAGGCGCGTCTTCGTCGAGCACTTTGATCTCGACGTTGCGGAAGTACATCTCGGCCGCTTCGATCTCGAGCAAGATCTTGCCCTTGGTCAACGGCTTGTAGGGGCCGTTGGCGTCGGCGGTGGCCGGTTCACGCATGTTCTTGCACTTGGCCACCAGGTGCCCGTTGAGCCAGTGCTCAGCCCGATCGCCGCGGACGACCAAATCGATCTGATTCCAACCGTCGACTTCGAACTGACCGCGGTGGCCCAGGTGCGTGATTCCGGCCTGATGACCGTGCGAGGTTTCCACCCCACCATCTTCTCGCAGCATGAACCGCGGCTTCTTATCGCCCAAGGTGGCCGGCGAAACCCATGTCTCATAACGCAGGAAACCGACCGTGACAATATCGCCGATGTTGGTCTTCTCAACCTGGTACTGCATTGCTCGCGGCCAGACAAAATCGCGGCCGACCTTGTGATAGTAAACACCGGCGTCGCGTTTGGCCTTGAACCGGGGTTCGAATTTCTTCTCCAACCACTTGTATTGCACGCGGAAGTGATAGTGGCTGTACTCCTTATTCGTGCCGATGTAGCCCTGCACCACGTGATCGCCATGCTTGGCGTGCTTGTAGAGGTGGATCATCCCGTCGTCGGTAATCGTGATGATCTTGTCCGGGTCTTTGTCGTGCCCATGCTTCTGCAAGTAGGTGTACCAGCCGTCGAGGTTTTTGCCGTTGAAGAGACGAGTAAAACCATCTTTGGTTTTCTCTTCACCCTTCTCATGATGATCAGCCAAGGCAGGCGAAGCAGCGAGAACAAGCAACAACAGTATTGACAACGGAGCAAAACGCTTCATGGTTGTTTTTCCTTAACGCGTGGGGACGATCGTTGATTTCAGATTTGAATGGTTTGAAATTCCGAAGAATGGATTCTTGTAAACTTCCGCAAGAGCCCATATTTCGTGGGCCCGCAGTATAAACGACCAAAGTGGCCCCTGTCGAATCAGTGGGGATACAATCGAACCGCTAGAAATCCGGCGTCGAACGACGATAAAACACGGCCGAAAGGCGGCCAACACAGGCTTCGCGGCAGGCGGCTGTGCGGTAGTGACGCAGCGGCCCTATTCGTGGCACGCGTGTCGCTTGCAGACGCCACGGTAGCCCGTTATAGATGAATCGGCAGGCCACCCCTGTCCGACCCTATTCCGGTCAACGTAAGATCCGACTCCGTCACGCGAGAGAGAACGATGAGCGAAGTTCGCGACCTATCCGAAGTGCACGAGCCACTGGGAGTCCTGTTCGATTTGCCCACATCGGCAGACGATCTCGAGGCGTATCGCCTTAGCGACGAGCAGGTCGCCCATTACCACGAGTACGGCTACGTCTCCGGTATCCGCGTGCTCGACGACAAACAGATCGAAATTCTGCGGGGCGAACTCGAAGGCCTGATCGATCCGACTCACGCCGGCAATCATCTTTTCCACGAGTATCACAGCAACGAATCGGTCGATCCTTCGCGGACGCTGTTCCACGCGCTGGGTGCTTGGCGGGTCGCCCCCGGGTTTCACGATCTGTTATATCACCCCGCGATCACCGTTCCGGCCAGTCAGCTACTCGGCGGCTCGGTTCGTTTCTGGCACGACCAACTCTTCTGCAAACCGGCCAAGCATGGCGGCGTGGTCGCCTGGCACCAAGACTACTCCTATTGGACACGCACGCAGCCGATGGGTCACCTCACCTGCTGGCTCGGCCTCGATGACGCCGACAAGTCCAATGGCTGCGTCCGCTACCTGCCAGGGTCGCACAAGTGGGACCTACTGCCAATCACCGGACTGGCCGGTGACATGGACGCCATTCGCGATGTGTTGAGCGACGAACAAATGGCCTCGTTCGACAATCCGGTCGATATCGAAATGCCGGTCGGCTGCGCAACCTTCCATCACCCGTTGATGGTCCACGGTTCACAGGAAAACCTGACTGACCGCCGCCGCCGAGCGACGGTGCTCAACATGTTCCGTGACGGAACCCGTTCGGCCGCCGACGAACCACTGTTAGAAGGCGTTCCAGTCATCGCTAACGGCGAGGCCATGCGCGGCCAGTTCTTCCCGCTGCTGCTAGAAGTGTGACGAGCGTGTGAGCGGCCAAGCAGCGTTCGGGAGGGCGAGGCTCCCGCCGAGCCGTCGTTGCCTCGCGAGTGGATCTCGCCATTTTTCTCGATTCATTCTTTAACAGAATGAACAAGATTCATCTCCGTCGATCCTGTTCATCCTGTCTAATAAGCTCTGATACCGGACTGCCAGGGCGCGCCGCGCACCCTAAGACTCCGAGAGCTTCTCAATGAAGGTCTCCAGCTTTCGGCACCCCGATCTTTGGCCGCGTTTCGCTCGCTTTACATCTGAGAATTCGTCCTCGTCCATCTGGGGAAGTCGCTTAAGGACAGAGCGACAATAGGCGAGCACTGGCTCCCGAGCCGCCGCGAGATCGGCCTGATAGCATTCCCACTGAGACGTCATTGCCGTTCCGCCCAATTGCCATCGAGACAACGATGTGGATTGATCTCGCGCGCGGTGGGGATTCTCGCCATGGCATTAACAGCTTGGATCGCAGATCACACTCAACAGCCAGACACGGTCGACCGCAGGTGGGTTCATTTTAATTTGACATTTTGGAAAAAGTGGCTATAGTATACGGCCGTTCAGACTCACTCGAGCACGGCCGTAGTGACTAGCAGTCCTGTATATAACCCGAAACGTCAGTGAGGGACACAACCAAATGGCGTGAAGGCGGCAGCCGAGCACAGGACGGTAGCTGCAGAAGAAATTAAGGTGTGATCAACACTGGC